>JACDZJ010000064.1_pt1 | contig 52064 bp, 51 predicted proteins | sample 7365721 | NCBI WGS metagenome assembly JACDZJ01 (sample SAMN15143480, study PRJNA637477) | pond metagenome | biome: freshwater wetland ecosystem [ENVO:00000243]; feature: pond [ENVO:00000033]; material: pond water [ENVO:00002228]; isolation source: pond water containing pink berries ... | reverse complement strand
CCACCGCCAGCCCGCGCCATGACTGAGGTCACGCGGTCATGCTTCAGGGCTGCCAGGTGACCCGGACGAATCAACGGGGGGCCAGGACGGGCCGCCCGGGCACCCCGGCGGGCGATCCCGGCGCCCCGGCGGGTGATCCGGGCGCCACTGCGGGTGAGCCGGGCACCCTGATCCCTTGCACCCGTACCCGGACGGCGCGTCACCGCACCCATGCAGCACGCAACCGTACGGTTACGCGAGGCAACCGTACGGTTACGCGGCAGCGGGGCACGGGTCCAGGTCCGCTTGCGCGCCCCGCACTCAGGGCCAGCCGCTCAGCCACAGCACCGCGCCCGCGGCCGGATCAGCCGGATACAGCGTTGTGAACCGGTAGTTGCGCTGCAGCTGCGGATCGCCCCAGCGCAGATTGCGCTCGGTGGCGTGGTTAAAGCCGGGAAAGGCATCGGCACCCAACAGCAGCGAGGCGCCGCCATGCCCCAGCAGCAGCGCGCTTGGTCCCTGAACGATCAATGGCCAGGGGGCGCAACGGTCGGGCTGGACCCGGGGTCTCGGCCCCGCTCCACCAGCACGAAGGGCGCCCAGTATTTCGGGTCGCGTTTGCGCGGGTCGCTGCCCCCGATCCAGTCGAGCTGGGTCTTGCGCAGCGCCTCGGCGGGCGAGCGATGGCCCTGCGGGTCGAACCAACTGCGATAGAAGTCTTCCATGAATTCGCGGGCCAGCACGTCGGTGAGACACCCCAGGGTCATCAGCACATTGCGGGCGCCGGCGATCTGGAATGCGCGTACCAATCCGTAAACCCCTTCGGATAGGTCCACCGCGCCCATGCCCATATTGCCGCCGGAGAGAGTGACCAGCTCGGTGCCTTCCAGATTAAGGTCCAGGACCTCCAAGGCGTAGAGGATGCCGTCCTCGCCGTCCGGGCCAAGCTGACCTTCGAGCCCCCGGTTGGCGCCGGCCAGCGCGATGCCGGACAGGACCATGGGGCGGCCCCAGCCGCCCCCGGGCGCGTCCGACTGCTCGGTCGGGAAGAAACCGGAAGTAGCGAGATGCAGCGCCCGGGGCGGCTCGGCCAGCGACTTCAGACGGCGCTCGTTGGCGTCTAGGCCCATCAGGACCACGGCCTCGCGACCGTCCTTGTCCCAATAGAAGCGGCCGATTTGGCGTGCCTCGGGGCCGGTAGCGGCGAGGGGGCCGAAGCTGCGGTGCTCGGCGCACAGTTGGGTGTCAATGGTGATCAAGGGCTCGTCCGCCGGCCCCGGCAGCACCGGCCCGAGCGGGTCCGGGGACGAACCCGCAGGGCGCGCCTTTGCCGGCTCGCCGGCCGGGAAGTGGTCGTAATCCACTTCTCCCAGGACCAAGATTCCGGCCGCCTCCCGGGCCCGCGGGGGGGCCAGCAGGTCGCGCCCGGTGCGCAGTTCCCGCAACCACTGCTGCTGCACCCAGTAACGACCGTCCGGGAGCTGCGGCCGCAGCCGGGCGAAAGCGACCAGGTCTAGGACGCCGTCCGGGGCGATGAAGAGGGTCCCATAGTCCTTGATCGCCGCGTCGAGCGGGCCGAAGAGCGCCTGATAGACCAGCGGCTCGGCCGCCGCCTCGTCGGCGCGCAGGCGCGCGAGCAGGGGATCGAGCGCGGCGGCCGGACCCAGGTCGAAGACCCGCAGGGGCGGGCCCTCGCCCGGGGCGGCCGGGATCAGAAGGGCAAGCCAACGGGGGTCGCCCCATTGGCGCGTCTGGAAGTCGTATGGCCGGAAGGCCCGCAGCTCCAGCAGGGCCGAGCCCCGCGGCAGGGCGTCGCGCACCGACTCCCAGTCGAGCGCGCGAACCGCCCGCTGGCCGCCGAAGGTCCGGTTGAGGGTCGCCAGTTCCACCTCCAGGCGCTCCAGGGCGGTACGCGCATCGGTGATCGCTTTGGGGTCTGGCTTGGGCAGGTTGACCAGCCGGCTGAGATCCGTCCGCGACTGGGCCAGCCGGCTGGCCAGATCCTTCACCCGCGGGTCCTGACTGGTGCGGGCCAAGCACGCGACCAGGGCCTCCTCCTCGCCGGCCAGGCGCTTCCAGCGCAGCAGGAGGTCGGCCGCGAGCGGCAGGGCCTCGCTGTCAGGGTGCGCCAGGGCGAAGCTGTAGACAGCATCCTGGAGCCGGGCCTCCGCGTTCACCCGGTCGCGGCGCACCTGCTCGGAGCCGGTGGTGGCAAGTTGCAGGCCCACGAAACCGCGCAGTCGGCCGTCGAGGGAGCGGAACTGGCGGATGGCCTCGGGGAGTTTGGACTGGTTGACCAGGTTCAAGGCCAAGTTCAACTGGACGTTGATCGTGTCTGGATGCTCTGATCCGAGTACCCGCTCGCTGGACTCGAGCGTCCGGCGGTACAGCGGCTCGGCTTCCCCATAGCGGCCCTGGGAGTCGTACAGATAGGCCAGGTCGTTGAGGCTCGTGAGGGTATCCGGATGCTCGGGCCCCAGCCCCCGTTCGCGGGCCGCCAGCGCCCGGCGGTAGAGCGGCTCGGCCTCCGCGTAGCGGCCCTGAACCTGGTACAGTCCGGCCAAGTTGTTGAGGCTCGTGAGGGTCTGCGGATGCTCGGCCCCCAGCACCTGCTCGCGGGTCGCGAGCGCCCGGCGGTACAGCGGCTCGGCCTCCCCATAGCGGCCCTGGGCTTTGTACAGTCCGGCCAAGTTGTTGAGGCTCGTTAGGGTCTGCGGATGCTCGGCTCCGAGCGCTCGCTCGGTTCCTGCCAGCGAGCGCCGTAAGAGCGGTTCTGCCTCTACGTAGCGGCCTTGCGAGTAGTAAAGGGAGGCGAGGTTGTTGACGCTCTGGAGGGTATCCGGACGCTCGGCCCCCAGCACCTTTTCTCGGGCCGCCAGCGCCCGGCGGAAGAGCGGCTCGGCCTCCCCATAGCGGCCCTGGGCCTGGTACAGTTCGGCCAGGTTCGTGAGGGTCGTGAGGGTCTGCGGATGCTCGGCCCCCAGCACCCGCTCGCGATCCCCTAGCGCTCGGCGGTAGAGCGGTTCGGCCTCCCCGTAGCGGCCTTGGGCTTCGTACAGAGCGGCCAGGTTGTTGAGGCTCGTAAGGGTTTGCGGATGCTCGGCCCCCAGCACCCGCTCGCTGGTCTCCAACGCCCGGCGCCAGAGCGGCTCGGCCTCCCCGTAGCGGCCCTGGGCCTGGTACAGTCCGGCGAGGTTGTTGACGCTTTGGAGGGTATCAGGATGCTCGGCCCCCAGCACCCGCTCGCGGTCCTTCAGCGCCCGGCGGTAGAGCGGCTCGGCGTCCGCGTAGCGGCCCTGGGCCTGGTACAGAAAGGTGAGGTTGTTGATGCCCGTGAGGGTAGCCGGATGCTCGGCCCCCAGTGCCCCTTCCGCAATCTCTACTATCCTCCGAGCCATCACCGCGCAGGCGCCATACATGCCCAGGCCTTCCATCTCACTGACAACGTCATTGACGTGCTCGACCTTCTCCGGACTGATCTCTGCCGGACGGGAGGTCCTCAGCCGCAGCCATTTCTCAAACCAGGATTCGTCGATGGCTTCCCAAGACGGCTCACCGCCATTGCCAAACAGCACTCGCTGATAACCGATGGCCGCGGCATGTCCGGAAGCGGTCAATGTCCTCTGAATAGGCAGCGGATACCGCATCAACTCCGGATGTGGCTCCAGTCCGGACAGATACCGATAAAGCTCAAAGGCGTCCTCCTCGGAATGGGCGGACGCCAGCCGTTGCAGCAGGTCCGCCGTGAGCCGGCGCGGTGGCTCCAAGACCAGCAGATCATACGCGAGCCAAGTACTCGCTCCGCCCACGATCAGGACCAGCAACGCCGTCGCCGTGTACGCGAGCCGCCGCAGTTGCCGTAGGGTCCGATCCGGTCTGCTGCCACGCACCCATTGGAGATTGAAGACCTGCCGGTAGATCCGGTTCCGTACCACCAGGCAGCCATCGCGATCACGCGCGACCAGCCCGGACAGCTTGAGTTGGATGTGCGTCGCTGCCGCCTCGTCGCGGACCCGCTCGCCCCTCAGTATCCGCTCATACAGATCGAACGCAGCAAGCCGGTCCGACATTCGGTTTCCCAGGAACCGCTCGATCTGCTGAAAATGCACGTCGGAGCGCGTGCTCTCGAAATTGCCGAACTCTGTCGCGATCAGCGTGCCGAGCTGTTCTGCGCAGACCAGGCGCCGGGCGATGATCTCCTGGCACAAACGAAGCGTCAGATAGGGGTGGCCGCCGGTCCAGTACAATACCGCCGCAACCAGTTCTTTTCCGCCCCCTCCGGTATCGTCCAAGGCGTCCTGGAGCGGTGACAGGTCGTCCGCTTCCACGTCGAAGTCGCGGAGCACAATGGTCCTGCCGACGTTGTAAGACGTGGTGCGCGGATTCTTGATCAACTCGTTGGCAGTGGCCACACCGATCAGACAGAAGGTCAGGGTACGATAGCCCGGCCACACCGATCGCTCGTTGTACATCGACCGGATCGCGGTAAAGAAGTCATCGGTGTAGTCGAGCTTAAGGGTGCTGTCGATCTCGTCGAGAAAGACGACGCAGGGTGGCAGCTCGGCCAGGCAAACACGCTCTCGGAAGAACTGCCGGAGCCGCTGGTTGGCAGTCCCCTGCCCGTCGTGCTCCCACCAATGATCCACATCGAGTTCCAGGCACAAGTCAGCGCTCAGTTTGCCGAGCAGTCCCCGGTACCATTCCGTGGCGTTCTGAGGCGACCCGAGCTCACCCCCAACGTCGATGGTAACGACCCGCACGCCCTCGCGCCCGAGGCGCAGGGCGGTCTTGATCATCAGGCTGGACTTGCCGACCTGACGTGGACAAAGGATGTTGCAGTACTCCCCCCGCGCAAGGAGTTCAAAGACCTCGTCTTCGGCATCGCGGCGTTCGATATAGAGATGGCGTGTCGGGTCCAGCGTACCGCCGACCTGCAGCTCGCCGCGATACCCGGGCATGGTTAGACGACGCTCCCGAAGTAAGAGGCGTACAAGCGGTTTGCGGGCATGACCCGCCCACCCTCCCATCGCACCAGACCGGCGCCGGCGAGCCGGTCGCACAACGACTGCTCCGGCCGGGTGCCATCATCAATGATCTGACGCAGCGCGGCTTTCAGCTCCGGCGCCTTGTGGAGCTTGGCCGACAGCTTGCGCAAATGTGAGCCGAAGGGCCCGTGCGGCTCGGCGGCACGTGTCATCAGGGACTCGAATGCCATCCGGTCCGGTGCCGTCAGCCGCTTGAACGCCGTTTGTGTCAGCGCGGGCTGACCGCCAAGGAGTGACCAGAGTTGTCTGCTTTCCTCGCTCGTCAGGACGTCCCCGTAACCCCGATTGATCGCCAGACACTCGGCGATCGTCAAGGGACCGATCTCGATGATCTCACCGACGTTGAACGGCGAGCGATCGTCGTCATCGATCAGCAGATACGGCTCGGTGGAAATGACCATGGCCATGTCCAGCTTCCGCCACACCGGCTTCAGCGGGGTGCGCGCATTGTGCCAACTGCGTAACATGCTAAAAAAATCCGCCTGGTAAGGGCGCCCGAGAATCCGGTCAACCTCGTCGAGTCCGAGGGCCAAACCGCTCGACAATGGCGCAAGTATCGATCTCTCAATGAACAGGTTCATTTCCCACTGGGACCCGATGACCGGCGGTTCACCGAGATCCTGGCCAAGTTCGGATTTCACTGTCGCCGCAAACAAGGAAAGGAACGTCGAATACTCCGATAGGTCTGCTCTGGAGAACGCCGAGAAGTCGATGCAGGCGCAGGCTTTGCCCTGCCTTTGGCAATGAGAAATGAACACGGTCAGCAACCGGCTCTTCCCCATCTCCTCGGGTCCTTTGATGACCAGCGTCAGGCCGCAGCGTGACGCCAATGCCCGCACTGCCCGATCGGCGGGCCGGACAATGCAGTGGTCATCGCTACCGGCTGTCTCAGTATCGCTGTCCGGCGGTTCATCGCCCGGTAGCGATTCCGTACCGTCGGATTCCTGAGCCGGAACCATAGCGTCGGAATATACCTCGAGCTCGGGGCGCAAGAGCCGTAACCGCCCGATGATGAGATCGGCCGATTCAGCGGGGGAACGCTGACAAACATCAGGAACGATGGCGTTGAACAGAATTCCGGGCACATCGCCATCGCCGACACGGATCGGCAGGATCGCCTCTCGGTCGAGCGCACGGGCCGACAGGTCCGCGCGCATCTGCCGCGCCCGAATGGCACGATGCTCCGCCTGGGTCCAGGCTTTGCCGCCGTAGCGCGCGGAAACACACACGACCGCGAGGGTGCAGCGCTCGCCGTAGACGCTCTGAAGCTTGAGGTCGGCGTCGGCACCGGCAAGCCAGTGCTCGAACCAATCGTCGTAAAAGACGGTCCCCGCCCCCAGTCGCGATTCCACAGCCTCGGCAATACTGTGAACCAATGCTCGCTGCTCTCCTGCGAAGGAGAAGGCGACCAGGAAGGACTCGGGTATAGTGCGCACGGACATCTCCCTGGGTTTCGCACTCCAAACGGAGATTACGGTTATTCTGCCCCTGTGACGGCGTAGCCGTTCAGCCTTCCTCCGACTACGCCGACTGTGCATCATACCGTTGGGCGATCGATTTCGGCGAGCGTGCAAGACTTTGTACGCAACGGCCTGGACTACATTCAGCGGTGCCAGTCAAACCCCGACCGACATGCACCTGAGCGATCACGACCTAAGCCAGCTTGACGACGCGTAGCTTGACACCCTGGCACCGGCGCAGGCGCGGGTACTGTTGGGCAAGGCGCTGGCGGACTTGAAGGCGGCGCGCGAGCGGCTCGGTCAAGGCATCTTTGCGCTGGCGACCGCGCTCGGCCGGTTCCGTCCGGGCGCGGTCCGACCCACGGCGCGCTCAGTGCGCGGGAGGCTCGGTCGCGGGGCCGAGCAGATCGGTCAGGGCGTCGGCGTCGAAGAAACCGTCGAGCCAGGCGGCGAACTGCGGGATTTGGGCCTCGGCGACACGCGCGGCGACCCAGGCCGGCAGGTGGCCGAAGCGGTGGGTCAGGAGAGTACCGATTTCGACGGCACCACCGATGGGTTCGGTGACTCCGCTTCGGGGGATGGCGGGGATGGTGATGGCGGTGGCTGCGGCGGGGACTAAGGCGATTGCCGGATAATCCTTATCATTGCCGGGACGCGTGACGGAAGATCGGCAAGACAGGCAATCAGGGCCGCCCCGTCAAGATATAGCGCAGATCGAGCCGCTCGGGCAGCACCGCCGTGAGTTCACTCGGCGATCCGTAAAAGGCCATGTGGCCGCGCTCCAGGACCGCGATGCAGTCACAGGCCTCGCCCAAGGCGTCCGCCCGGTTGTCGGTGGCAATCAGGGTCAGGCGGCGAGTCTCGCGCTGCGCCCGCAACACTTGGAGCGTCTCGATGGCGGCGGCCGGGTCCAGTCCGTCGGTGAGCCCATCCCACACCAGCAGGCTCGGCCCGCTGATCAGCGCGCGGGCCAATTCGACCTGACGCCGCTGACCCAGCGAGAGCGCGCGCGGCAGGTGATTCTCCAATCCGTCCAGGCGCAGCGTGGCAATCACCAGCCGCGCCGCACGGGCCTGCTGCGCCCGCCCGCCGGGCAGCTCGCGCAGGGGCAGCAAGAGGTTCTCGATCACGCTGCGATGTTCCAGCAGTGAGCCGCCTTGGAGCACAGCGCCCATGCGCCCGCGCAATGCGGTCATGGCGCGGACGCTCAGGCCTCGCAGATCCTCGCCCAGGACGCGCACTGTCCCCGCGGACGGCGCGTCCAGACCGAGGATCAGGCGTGTCAACAAACTCTTGCCCGCGCCGTTGGGACCGACGATCAGGAGCCAGGCCCCGCGCGGCACCCGCAGGTTGATCTCCGCCAGAGCGCAGTTCCCGCCGACATGTTGATAGACGCCGGTCAGTTCCAGCGCCCACTCCGGAACCGGTTCCGCGAGCACGTCCGCCGTTGCGTCCGGACCGGATACCGCGCTCACTGACGCACCAGCAGGATGATCGCCAGGTCGGCGATGAGGATGACGGTGACCGCGCCGATCATGGTCCGGGTGGCCGCCTCGCCGATGTTCAGGGGATCACGGCCCGCGGCCGTGCCGTTGACCGTGGCGATGAGTGCGATGAGCAGCGCGAAGAGCATGGGTTTGAGGATGGCTTCAAGCAGATCCCCGGGACCCAGGGCGCCGGCCAGTGAATCCAGAAAGAGCGCCGGCGGGACATTCGCCACCAGCCACAGCCACAGAAAGGTCGCGGCAAAGGTGACCAGACTGCCCCACACCGCAAAGGCGAAACTCATGATCAGCATGGCCAGCAGCGCCGGGGCCAGGGTGTAGGTCAGCGGGTCGATCCCGGTGATCAGCAATCCATCCACCTCGCCCCGCACCGAGAGCGCGGCCTGACGCACCGCCAGGGCCACCCCGGCCCGGCCCGCCACCAGGATACCCACCAGGATCGGCACCAACTCCATGACCAGCGCGTAATTGATCGACAACAGCACCAACCCCGGCAAGTTGAAGCGCTCCAGAATCGACTCGGTCTGATGGCCCAGGATGGCACCGGCGACGATCCCGACCAGGGTCATGGCCGGTAGGATGGTTAGCCCGGATTGGCGTAGCGACCAGGCGAAGGCCGGCAGGTCCAGGCGTCCCCGCCCCAGCAGAATCCGCAGATAGAGCCCAAGACAGCGCCGCAGCGCCAGGGCCGCGAGGCCCAGGCTCTCGATCCAGCCGAGCGGCCAGGTCCCGGCACGGGGCGGGCGATCGTACGCGTCGCGGTTCAGGTCGGCGGCCATCGTCAGGCGGCTTGTATGAGCGAACGGACGGCGGGCCACCGCGGAATCATCGGCAACCAGGCGAACAGATCGATCCAACGCATTCCGGACTCCTCCTAAGATCCACCACAGAGCCCTTGATAATCGCGGCCATTTCGCCGACGGCGAGACCGCTGGTCCGCACAGCGGACCCTACGGATCGCGGCCTTCCCGGGGCCGAGCTCATCCAAGAACATCGCCTACCGCGCCGGGCGCGGTTTAGATCAGAACAATATCGTATTGCTCCTGGGAATAGAGCGCCTCGGCCTGCAGCCGGATGGGTCTGCCGATGAACTCCTCCAGCTCGGCCAGATGGGCGGACTCCTCGTCCAGCATCCGGTCCACGACCTCCTGCGAGGCCAGGACCAGTAGGGTCTCGACCTCGAACTGGCGCGATTCGCGCAGGATCTCCCGAAAGATCTCATAGCAAGTGGTCTCGGCGGTCTTGACCGAACCCCGCCCGCCGCAGCAGGGGCAGGGCTCGCACAGCACATGCTCCAGTGACTCGCGGGTGCGCTTGCGGGTCATCTCCACCAGCCCCAGCGACGAGACCTCGGTGATGTGGGTCTTGGCGTGATCGCGCGCCAGCGCCTTCTCCAGCGCGCGCATGACTTGACGCTTATGCTCTTCCTCGGTCATGTCGATGAAATCGATGATGATGATGCCGCCCAGATTGCGCAGCCGCAATTGACGGCAGATCGCCTGAGCCGCTTCCAGGTTGGTCTTGAAGATGGTCTCTTCCAGATTGCGATGCCCGACGAAGGCGCCGGTGTTGACATCGATGGTGGTCATGGCCTCGGTCTGATCGATCACCAGATGACCGCCGGACTTGAGACTCACCTTGCGCAACAGGGCCTTCTTGATCTCTTCCTCCACCCCATAGAGGTCGAACAGCGGGCGCTCGCCCTGATACTGCTCGATGCGGTCCTTGATCTCCGGGATGTACTTGGCGGCGAAAGGGATCGCTTTCTCGACCATGGCGCGCGAGTCGATACGCACCCGCTCCACCTCCGGGGTGACCAGATCGCGCAGGGCGCGCAGGGCCAGCGGCAGATCGTCGTGGATGAGTCCGATCTGGGTGGCCTGGAGACACCGCTCCCGCACCCCGCGCCACAGCTTGGCGAGGAACTCCATGTCCTTCACCAGCGCCTCCTCACCAACGCCCTCCGCGGCCGTGCGGGCAATGAAACCGCCCTGGCCCGGATGCGCCTCCACATAGCGCGCCAGGATATCGCGCAGGCGGCGGCGCTCCTCCTCGTCCTCGATCTTCTGGGATACCCCGGTACTGGAAAGCGCCGGCATGCATACCAGATAGCGCGAGGCCACCGAGATATTGGTCGTCAGGCGCGCCCCCTTGGTGCCCAAGGGGTCCTTGACCACCTGCACCACCATCTCGTCGCCTTCGCGGACCAGCTCGTTGATATGCTCGCCGCGCGGCTCACCCTCGGCACCGATGATGTCGGACGCGTGCAGGAAGGCGGCACGATCCAGGCCGATCTCGATGAACGCGGCCTGCATCCCCGGCAGCACCCGCACCACCCGCCCCTTGTAGACATTGCCCACCAAACCGCAGCGCTCGGCCCGCTCGATGATGATCTCGTGCACCACGCCATTTTCCACCACGGCGACCCGTGTCTCCGGCGGGGTCACATTGATCAGGATTTCTTCGCTCATGGGGTCGTCTCGGTGGGAACCTGCGCGGTCGGAACGGACGCCCGGACGGCCGTGTTGGATATGAGTTCGATCCCGGCCTGTCCCAGCAGCCGCCCGGTCTCGAACAGCGGCAGACCCATGACGCCGGAATAACTGCCGTTGAGACCGGCGATGAAGAGCGCGCCCAGACCCTGGATGCCGTAGCCACCGGCCTTGTCCTGGGGCTCACCGGTGAGCCAATAACGCAGGCACTCGTCGTGGGTGAGCGACCGGAAGGTCACCCGGCTTTCGGACAGATCGGTCCGCTCCCCGTCCGGCGCAATCAGCGCGACCGCGGTCAACACCCGATGCGAGCGCCCGGACAGGGCCTGCATCATCGCCAGACAGTCCTCCAGGGTCGCCGGCTTGCCCAGAATGTGCTCCCCCACCACGACCGTGGTGTCCGCACCCAGCACCGGGCGGGAATCGTCCGCCGGGAGGGCCGCGTGCGCCTGCCGCGCCTTCTCCAGGGCCACGCGCAGCACATAATCCTCCGGGTGCTCGCCGGGGTGGCGGGTCTCGTCGACCTCCGCCTCCACCACCGCGAACCGCACCCCGATCTGGGTCAGGAGCTCGCGCCGGCGGGGCGAGCGGGAGGCCAGGTAAATCTGAGGATCAGCGTCGGACATCATCAACTTAACTTGTCTACCGAACAGTCGCGCGCGGCGAGATTTCGATGAGTATACAGAGCGATAAAGAACTCCGCCGCGTTCTGCGCAAAGCCCGTAGGGTCCGCTGTGCGGACCAACCTCCTGTGCGGACCAACCTCCGCTGTGCGGACCAACACCCGTGCAGTCGGCGAACTCACCGTGATGAAGATCGGCCGGTCCGCCGCGCGGACCAGCACCAGACCGCCTCATCATCAACCCCGATGGTAAGGATGCCCCTTGAGCAGGCTCCAGGCCCGGTAAACCTGTTCGGCCAGGATCACCCGCACCAGTGGATGCGGGAAAGTGAGGCGCGACAACGACCAACACTGATCCGCGCGCTCCAGACAGGCCGGGGCCAACCCATCGGGCCCGCCCACCAGCAGCGCCTGATCCCGTCCGCCGCCCAGCCATCCCGCCAACTGGCGGGCCAGATCCTCGGTGCTCCAGCCCTGGCCCCGCCCATCCAGCGCGACCACCCCCGCCCCTTTCGGAATCGCCTTGAGCAGACGCGCCGCCTCATCCTGCCGGGCCAACTCCGCGCCGCCGGTCTTGCCCCGATGCAGCGGGTCCACCTCGATCAGATGCAGCGCGCACTCCGGGGGCAGGCGTCGGGCGTACTCCTGATAACCGGCCTCCACCCAGTCGGGCATCCGCCGCCCGACACAGATCAGATGGATACGCATCGGCGGCGCACTCTCAGTCCAGGGTCGGCCCCAAAATGACCTCCAACACCTCGAAGCCGCGCTCCTCCAAGGCATCGATCACATCCTCCACCGGCACCCGCCCGGCCCCCGGCGCGCGCGCGGACTCCAGCGTAGCGATCAGCCCGGTCACCAGACGGTACGCTTCAGTGCTGCCCAGATCGCGCGGCAGCCGCAGCAGGCGCATTCGCGCCGGGTCCGCGTTCGGCAACAGCATGAGTTGTTCGGCCATGGGTCTGTCCTCGTGGCGCGGCGGCCGGTTGGTCACCGTTGGTGGGGATCATAGCCGGGGGAGCGCTGGTGCCGCCAATCCGGCAGCGTCGAGTCAGCAGTTCCAAACTTGGACGGCAGCAACCAGCATGGAACCGTCGGCGGGGCTGAGGGTGGATGGGCGCGCTTATCCAGCCGACGAAACCGACGCTGCTGTGGTGGATAAGGCACGCCGCACGGTGTTTGGGACTTGGCACGTCGGTCGTACGCGCCGCATCCACCATGGGTCGCGCGAGGGCCCTCAAATTTGGAGTCTTGGAATTTGCCTGCTTGCTGAACGTTTACCTCTTGCGGTCTCCAGGTATAATACTAAGCGTGACATAAAGGGGGGAGGAAATGGGACGCGTGAGGATCTTCAAGAACGCTTGGTTCGAGCGCTATATGCGCAGGCAGAAGATCCGGGATGCGGCGCTACGTGATGCGGTCCACCGGGCGGAACGGGGTCTGATCGATGCCGACCTCGGCGGCGGAGTCGTCAAGCAGCGTGTGGCGCGCCCTAGGCAAGGACGGTCAGGAGGATATCGGACCCTGATCCTATACCGCCAGGCGCATCGCGCGTTCTTCGTCTACGGATTCGCCAAGAGCCGGCAGGCAAATATCAGTGACGAGGAGGAGGCGGCATTCAAGAAGGCCGCGCGGTACGTCCTGGACCTGACGGACGAACAACTCGCGGCGCTGATCCGGAACGGGCAATTTTCGGAGGTTGACTACGATGACTAAGCAGTACCGCAGCGACGCGCTGGCTTCGATCCACGAAACCATGGAGGCACTCAACGGGGTGGGCGCCATCGACAATCAGACCATGCGCGAGTTCGACGACTCATGCCTGACGCCCATCGCACGCCTCTCGCCTGAGGCCATCCGCGCCCTGCGCGAGCGTGAGCATCTCTCTCAGCCGGTCTTCGCCCGCTACCTCAACGTCAGCAAGAACCTCGTCTCGGACTGGGAGCGAGGCGTCAAGCGCCCCGGCGGCCCGGCGCTTCGACTCTTGACCGTCGTTGAGAAAAAAGGGATTCAAGCCATCGCTTGAGCTCGCAAAGATGGCGGGGGCAGAGAACAGACCACGGTTTCCCTCTCGGCAGATAGAAGATCAAAGAGTTCCTGAAATCACGAACCGGCCATTTCCCCATCCCAGCCAGGGCGGGGCTACCCAGCGTCACCGGCGCCCCGATCGAGGGCCATACCTGCAAGTCCTCAAAGCTGGCCCGTGTGCTCTCAAGAAAGCGGTCGGCTGTATTCTGGCCCGCGGTCTCTGCCAAGTAGACAAAGTGCTCGACCAGATCCCGCCGCGCCGTTGCCCGCCGATAGATCCGACCCATCAGACTGGGCGCGTGCGTGTCGCCACCAGGCGGGCCGGGGCCGTCGCGCGGATTGCGTCCCAATCCGCGGGGTCCATGGGCGCTTCGGGGCTGTCCAGTCCTTCGCGAAGGGCTGCTTCCAGCGCATTCACGGCCTTGCGCCGCTCGTCCGCGCGGATCAGCTCGCGCACATACTCGCTTGCGCTGCTGAAGTGGCCTGCTGCCACCTGGCTGTCGACGAACTGCTTCAGGGGGTCTGGCAGGGAGATGTTCATGGTCTGCATCTGGTACCTCGGTTTCCCCTCAGGTTGGCACTGGCGGGAAGGGGTGGCAAGTGTTGCCAGGGGGCGCGGGTCAGGCCCAGATTCGCGGGCTGTGGAAGTGCGAGATAGTCGCTCGCGAAAAACCGCCTTACCCCGGTCGGGTCGTTGCGCTACAACGATTTGCGAACCTTGGAACACCGCGCTTGTACAGGCGCCGCGTGAGCGGTAGAGGGGTGGCAACAGACATGACTCCGTGTGCGTTCCTAATTTTCCTCTGTCCGTTGCCATGCGGATCGGTGTCCGTCTCCGACCTGTAGAAGAGATCTTGGCGCATCCAAAACGCTGCGGTTTCCGAGGCTTCGTGGTTGGTCTATTAACTCAGAGTCGAGTTAAGTAAACTGTCTCCGGAGCTCGCACTACTGGTTTGGATGCTTGGGGGGTTGGCTTGCCGGGGAGGGGATGGGGTCTAACAACTTAACGCCTAACACCGTTGCGAGCCAGTCCCCGACTTTTCAGTCGGTTAGGCTTAACTCAAATCCATTCTGTGCTGACCACTTTTTCCTCAGACGAAGCACAATTCCCTTATCAAACGGAAAACCATTTTGAAGGTATCCAAAGATGGTCGATTCGTTCTTTGATCTTGGCAAAGGACTGCCGAAAGTCAACACTGCGGATTTGCAATCGCACCTCGACAAGAACGACGAGATCTTTGAGCGTGCTTTCGTGCCCAGTAGCATTCTGGAAGCTGTACCGCCGGGCGACATTGTTCAGTTTAAGGACAAGACATTCAAGCGCATGCGATTCTATGAGACGACTTTTAAAAACGTTGTTTTTACAAACTGTCGATTTGACGAATGTCTCTTTCTCAGCGCCCATTTTGAAGACTGTGCATTTCATAAATGCAAATTCATTAGCTGCAACACGCACAAGTTTAGGCTATCTAGAACGTATATTGATCCATGCTCGTTCTTAGAAGAAATATTTGATCGAAAGAAGTACTCCAACGTCGGCGTGGATCTTTTCCACGCCTTGCTGAAAAACTCGGTGGATGAAAGCCAGCCTGAGTTCCGCGACACTGCCGAGTATCACTTTCGATTATGGCAACGTTACAACCGAACGTACTATTGGGTTAGCTCCAAGGGAAAGGCGAGATGGTTCGATACTAATTTCTATGCATTCTGGGTCTGGAACATGCTATTCCAGCGCATCTTTGGCTACGGAGTTCGAGTACGAAACGTCCTCGCCTGGACTCCAATACTTTTCACCTTAACCTGGGCTTACAACCAAGCCTACTGGGCAGATTTTGGAATAGAGTCAAGTAAACTTCCATCGGTTCCGCTTCTCGTAAAATCAGCCTTCTTCACCGTCGGAAACCTCTCCACATTTGGAACTGCTGAACTCACGCCGACGACCACGTTTGGCTTAATTGCTGTCGCGTCCCAAGTCGTTCTTGGCATCACATGGATTGCGCTCTCCACCGCAATGATTGTAAAGAGGTTCATCCGATGATTCCCTCAATGCGCATCGACAGTCTTGCCCTCTTCGGCTCCGTGGCTAGAGGCGATGCTGATCTCATCAGCGACAGGGATGTGCTCGTCGCAACCAAACTTCCCGAGCCTCTCATAGCGGATGCTCTTGAGCGCGCGGGGTACTCTCCAAGCCTCTACATCTGGGAGCAGCTTCAGAACCTTGCACGTGACGGATCGCTCTTCCTGCAGCACTTGAAGCAAGAATCCCGGATCCTCCTCGATCGGCAAGGTCGGCTCCGAGACCTCCTTTCTGACTACCGCCCAAGAAGCGACTATAGCGCGCGGATCACGGATAATCTAAAACTTCTCGAACTCACTAACGGTGTGCCCGCCACACCACTCGCTATGGCCTGGGCATTCGACGTTCTTGCCGTGGCACTTCGGAATCACGCAATCCTGGATTTAGCACAGGAAGGAACCTATATCTTCTCGTATTCTGAGCTGATCATGAGATTAGCTTTCATGCATCAGCTGTCGTACTCGGAGTTGCATCTGCTGCTTGATCTCCGCTGTCGCAAGCGCGAGTACCGAAGCAATCCTCACTTCGCCAACACGTCGCTGCCGACGTTACTGCGAACGCAAGCGGTAATAGAAAGAATCACTGGCGCCAATCTGCTCTCGCTGCGTCTATCAGCCTATGAATTCGTCAACCAACTGTTAGCGCTTCCACAGCACGCCGTCCATTGGTATTTCCTTTTGCGGCGCTATGAGGGAGTCTATCGGGCCATGGGCTTCGCGCCTCTCAGTGATTCAACCCCTGAGCAGAGAGAGATTGATATTCTCTTCGCAGCGCCGTCGCCATACACGTCTACAGGTTCAGACTCCATCGCTTGGATTCGTACTGAACTGGAGGCGCTTTACCAGAATTGGATGAACGAGCCGACTACAGAGCGACAAGGCCGGCGTGCGGCCTAACCCGCGGTTCAACCGATCAGCCCAAAGCCGGCTGGCATTCCGGGCTCTCCCGGATCAATATCGCGGTCGCAGCGGTGAAAGGTATGGACTATCTCCTCACCTGGAACTGCTCGCACATAAAATAAATATTTCGGTGCTTCGCCCCCGTATTGATCACTTGTGTCGCTCCATGGGGTTCGAGCCCCCGATAATCTGCACCCCTCAAGAGTTACTGGAGGTTTAGCCATGTCGCGCGATCCTATCGTCGATGAGATTCACAAAGAACGGGAAGCATACGCCCGGGAATTTGACTTCGATGTCCGTGCCATTTGCAAAGACATCCAGGCTAAGCAAATAAGAAGCGGACGTGAGTTCGTATCATTTCCGGCTCGGAAACCGACGCCAAAGAAAGCCGAGCAATGACTTGGCCCCCGGCACACAGGCCAGCATTTGGGCATCGCTGACGATCGAGACCCGGCATCACGACCATCCTCAAGGCCCACGCGACTCAGACTCTCCAGCCAGTGATATAGCCTTCGCACGTGATTACCGGACGTAGGGGCGGGTTTCAAACCCGCCCCTACACGCATTGGCGAAATCGTGCGCCAGTTCGTCCGCGGTCAGATCAAAGGTGGCGACGCCGTAGTCGGCCAGCCTGGCGAGGAACAGGGGTCGCGGCACGTCGGCCAGTTCCGCCGCGGCCCCGGAGGACAGCCGCCCCAGTTCAAAGAGCTTGACGGCGGCCATCATTCGCAACGCGATGCCGGCCTGACGGTCATCGGCGCCGAGCTGCAGGGCGATCTCCGCGGGGATATCGAAGGCGACGCGGGACATGGTTGGAACCTCTGTTGGCGCCGACGCGCGCTGGAGCCGCCGACAGTCCGGGGCGTCCCGCATCGGGGGGTACAACACCGTAACGCACGACTGGATGGTAGTCGCGCCACGGTGTGACGGCAAGACAGGGGTCTGCGCCTCTGCGCCGCTAACCCGGATGCGGCTTTGGTCATGGTTCCGGCCAGCCGCGGCGTTGGCCTGCTGGAGTGCAAGGCTTCAGTCTTGGCCAGGTAGGCCGGCCAAGGCTGAAGTCTTGGATTCCAAACGAGCATCGCTGGCCGGAACGACGATCGAGGCCCCCATGTCGAGAACATTCGATCGGGCTTCCGCCCCACCGGGATACCGGTGGCCGACCCGCATTCACCCGGTCGGGCTGAAGGCTGACCAACACCGATCGGCAGCCTTTAGGCCAGACCAGTAAGCCCCGCGCTGATGTCCCACAACCGCTGGTTGGCGGCGGGGTCCTGGGCCTGGGCGGGGGCCGGTATGAGTTTACGGTCGCTGTAATAGCCGCCGGTGACGCCGGCCAGCGCGGGGTCGGTGGCCAGATAGAGCACCCGTCGTGCCGCCTGCTCGGGGGTCGGTAAGGCCCAGCCGACCAAGCGGTCGACCGCCCGCCAGAACCACCCTTGGGCGCCGTCCGTCCCGCCCAGATTGGAGCGGAACACACCGGGGAAACAGCAGTTGGCCGTCACCCCGCTCCCGGCGAGGCGCCGCGCCAACTCGAAGGTGAAGTGGAGGTTACCGAGCTTGGATTGTCCGTAGGCCTGCATCAACCGGTACGGTCGCCGCTCCCAGTTCAGATCGTCGAAATCCATCGCCGTGTTGATGCGTGTCCCCACGTTGACGATACGCGCCGGCGCGGCGGCACGCAGGGGGTCAAGCAGCAGATTGGTGAGCAGAAACGGCGCCAGATGATTGACGGCCAGGGCCATCTCGATGCCGTCCGGGCTGAGACGCCGGGCCGGGAAGGCGGTGCCGGCGTTGTTGATCAGCAGATGCAGCCGGTCGAATCGCTCCCGGACCTGGGCGGCCAGGCCGCGGATGGCCGCTTGGGAGGCCAGGTCCGCAACGAACAACAAGACTTGCGGATTGCCGGTCGCGGCCATGATCCAGTCGCGCGCGTGCTCGCCGCGCGCGGCGTCGCGACACACCATGAGCACCGTCGCACCCTGCCCCGCCAGCGCCTCCGCGACCGCCCGACCCAGACCGGAGTTGGCACCGGTCACCAGGGCGATACGGTCGGTTAATGGGGGCGGTTGATCATGCATCGCAGAAGCCAATTTGAGGGTGGATTGCAGCTCGGGTCAGTGCTTCGGCAGATCAGACTGATCTGCGCGAAATCAAGACGGCCTTGGTGATTTAACCAACTTCGGTGGAGACGCGGTTTATAGTTTATATTTTTTAGAATGTTAAACCGCGCCAGATCCAGCAATCGCCGAGTCTGCCGGAGCCGACCCCCATCCAAAAACAGCGCATACCGCGCTGGGCGCGGTTTAGAGGAGCAAATAACCCAGAGTGGACGCCGCCTGGCGCAGCGTGAGCTTCAGGGCGGCATCGGCCAGGGCGCGATGCAGGAGCGGTGCGCCGGGGAGGACCGGGCGGGCACGCTCATAGAACGCCAGCGCGGGGCTGCTGCCGTGCATACTGGAGCCGTAGTAGAGGCCCTGGATCTCGGGGTAGGCCACATAGAAGGCGCGTGACCAGGCCAGTGCGCGTGGCCGCGAGCCGCTGCTGATCAACATGGAGGTCCCCGCGCGGGTCGGGTAGACGCCGGTCAGATCAAGCAGGGTCAGTTCGCCGCCGAGGGCGTAGGCCGCGAGCCAGGGTTGGCGGGCCTGGCGGTCGATGACGCGGGTATCCTGAAAGACCTCGGCCAGCGGGGTGAGGCCATCCAGTGCCGCATAATGGATCGCCCGGTCCTGTGCGGTGGGCTCACCATCCGGATCCGGGAGTTGGTGATCGAAGCGGGCACTGGTCGGCCCGAAGTCGCGAAATAGGTCCCAGCGTCCGGCGTGGGGGCCGCCGCGGAAATAGACGCGCCACAAGACGGTACCAGCCGGGAGTCGGCGCAGCACCGGCCGAACCTGGCGTAGCGTCTCGACCGGCGGCGGCGGCGGGAATTCCGGCACGGTTCGGCCCGTCCGGGCGATACCGGATCAGCGGCAGACCACTGGCACTACAGGCCGGCCGCCAGCCGCGCCACCACGGCCGGTTCGCGCCCGGCGATCAGCCAGTCCCGCGGCGACAGCGGCGCGTCTTCATCCTCCGGCACCAGTTCACTACTGGGGCTGCTGAACCAGCGCCACAGGGCGACCTGGTGCAACTCAGGGCTCAGGCGGGGGAAGACCTGTTCGATCCCTGGGACCAGGGCGCGCACCACCGGCTGACCGTCCTGCTCCTGCACCTGGAACTGGTAGCGCGGCAGAAGCCAGCCCCGGCCCCGGCGGATACCGATCAGGCTGCGCTCCAACAAGCGCTGGCGGATGCGGCTCTCATTGCGGCCCAAAGCCTGGGCAACGACTTTGATCGTCAGCGCGGTCTCCAGGAGGGCGGCATAGGCGGCGGCGGCACGAGCCAGCGGGTCTTCCCCGGCGACCGGGCCGCGCTCGACGACGAAACCGCCGCTGCGCAGGACCGCCAGCTCGGCGGCCGGGAGATCTTCCACGGCAGGGATCAACGCGCCCTCCTCCATCTGGGCGATTGCCTCGGTCACGTAGTCGGCCAGTTCGACCGCCCCGGCGGTGATGCCGCGGGATGCGAAGGCGTATTGAAGGCTGGATTGCGACATGGGTTACTGAAAGCAGCGCGCGTTAGTCTGCGTTAACCCGAGTATAGCCGCAGACGTACGCGCTGTCGCGGTGAGCGTTGTCGGCCCGCGGCCGCGGCGCCGATCCGGCACCAGGCGGACGGGCCGGCGCGGTTATACTGATGCATCGCCGCACCGGCCAGGTGCGCGCTAAGAAACCTCAGGCGGAACCACCCATGCCAAACCAGGCCCAGCCCTCCTCCCGACTCGCCCAACTGCTGCACGAGCGCATCCTGATCCTCGACGGCGCCATGGGCACCATGATCCAGCGTTACCGGCTCGAGGAGGCGGACTATCGGGGCGAGCGCTTCCAGGATTGGCCATCGGATCTGAAAGGAAACAATGATCTGCTGGTGCTGACCAAACCCGGCGTGATCCGCGAAATCCACGAGCAGTACCTGGAGGCCGGGGCCGACATCCTGGAGACCAACACCTTCAACGGTAATCGGCTGTCCCAGGCGGACTATGGGTTGCAAGACTATGCCGCCGAGATCGACACGGCTGCTGCCCTGCTCGCGCGGGACTGTGCGGACCGCTACACGGCGCTGAACCCGGCCAAGCCGCGCTTCGTCGCCGGGGTGCTCGGGCCGACCAGCAAGACGGCCAGTATCTCGCCGGAGGTGAACGATCCGGGCGCCCGCAACACCCATTTCGACGAACTGGTGACCATTTATGCCGAGGCGACCCGGGCACTGATCGCCGGGCGGGTGGACGCTATCCTGATCGAGACCATCTTCGACACCCTGAACGCCAAGGCCGCGGCCTTCGCGGTGGATCAGGTCTTCGAGGAAGACGGCCTGGTGCTGCCGGTGATGATTTCCGGCACCATCACGGACGCCTCCGGTCGCACCCTGTCGGGCCAGACGGTGGAGGCCTTCTACAACAGCCTGCGCCATGTCCGACCCCTGTCCATTGGGCTGAATTGTGCGCTCGGACCGGATGCGCTGCGGCCGCATGTCGAGGACATGGCGCGGGTGGCCGAGTTCTGTACCTCATTTCACCCCAATGCGGGCCTGCCGAATGAAATGGGCGAGTACGACATGACGCCGGACCAGATGGCTGCCCACATCGCCGAGTGGGTCGACTCCGGCTTCGTCAACATCGTCGGTGGCTGCTGCGGCAGCACCCCGGCGCACATCCGCGCCATCGCCGCCGCGGTGGCCGGCAAGCCGCCGCGACAACCGCGCGAGCACGATCATCGGCTGCGCCTGTCCGGATTGGAGGCTTTCAATGCCTGAGCAGCAGCGCCCCCCCATGCAGCATGACTATGACCCGCGCGCCGTCGAGACCGCGGCCCAGACGTTTTGGAACACGCGCCAGAGCTTCAAGGCGGTTGAAGACCCGGCGCGCGAGAAGTTCTATTGCCTCGCGATGTTCCCCTACCCGTCCGGCCGGCTGCACATGGGCCATGTGCGCAACTACACCATCGGCGACGTGATCGCCCGCTATCAGCGGATGCAGGGCAAGAACGTACTCCAGCCGATGGGCTGGGATGCCTTCGGCCTGCCGGCGGAGAACGCGGCAATCAAGCACGGCATCCCGCCCTCGCAGTGGACGCGCAGCAACGTCGCCTACATGAAAGGCCAATTGCAGAGCCTGGGGTTCGGCTACGACTGGGAGCGTGAACTGGCGACCTGCGATCCGGACTATTACCGCTGGGAGCAATGGCTCTTCACCCGCTTGATGGAAAAGGGTCTGGCCTACCGGGCAACCGCGCTGGTCAATTGGGACCCGGTCGATCAGACGGTGCTGGCCAACGAGCAGGTGATCGACGGCAAGGGTTGGCGCTCCGGCGCCCTGGTCGAGAAGCGTGAGATCGAACAGTGGTCGGTGCGCATCACCGACTATGCCCAGGAGTTGCTCGACGCCCTGGACGGGCTCAGCGGCTGGCCGGAACAGGTGCGCACCATGCAGCGCAACTGGATCGGCCGCTCCGAGGGGGTCTACATGGCGTTCGGGATCAGCGGTTCGGACGAGGTGTTGGGCATCTACACCACCCGCCCGGACACCCTGATGGGCGTCACCTACATGGCCGTGGCCGCCGAGCACCCGCTGGCCCGGCAGGCTGCCGAGACCAACCCGGAACTGGCCGCCTTCATCGACGAATGCCGCCAGGGCGGGGTCTCGGAGGCCGAGCTCGAGACCATGGAAAAAAAGGGTCATCGGCTCGGGATCGACGCCCTGCATCCCATCACCGGTGCAGCCGTGCCGGTTTTCGCCGCCAATTTCGTGCTCATGGGCTACGGCACCGGGGCGGTGATGGCGGTGCCCGGACACGATCAGCGCGATTGGGAGTTCGCCGAAAAATACGGTATCCCCAAACGTCAGGTCATTTATTCGGCGGACGACAGCCCCTGCGACATCGCGACCTGCGCCTATGTGGAGAAGGGCGTCCTGCGCAACTCCGGCCCATTCGACGGCTTGACCTCGGCGCAAGCCGTCGACGCCGTCGCGAACTGGCTGGCCGAGCGCGGCAAGGGCGAGAAACGCGTCAACTTTAGACTGCGCGACTGGGGCGTTTCCCGCCAACGCTACTGGGGCTGCCCGATCCCCGTCGTCCATACCGCCGACGGCGGCATCCGCCCCGAAACCGACCTCCCCGTCCGCCTCCCCGAGGACGTGGTCGTCGACGGCTCCGGCTCGCCCCTGAAAAGAATGCCCTCGTTCTCGAATCTCGCCGCCGGCGAGATTCGAGAAACCGACACCTTCGATACCTTCTTCGAGTCGAGTTGGTACTACGCCCGCTTCTGCTCCCCCGACTGCACCACCGCCATGCTGGATGAGCGCGCCCGCTACTGGCTGCCGGTGGACCAGTATGTCGGCGGCATCGAACATGCCGTGCTGCATCTGCTCTATGCCCGCTTCTTCCACAAACTGATGCGTGACGAGGGACTGGTCGACTGCGACGAACCCTTCACGCGCCTGCTCACCCAAGGGATGGTGGTCGCCGAGACCTGGTACCGTGACGGCGCGGACGGCCGCAAAGACTGGTTCAATCCGGCCGAGGTCACGGTCACCCGCGATGAGAAGGGCAAACTGCTGCACGCCGTGCTCAAGGCGGACGGCCTGCCCGTGACCTTCGGCGGCATCGAGAAGATGTCCAAATCCAAGAACAATGGGGTGGACCCGGAGTCACTGATCGAACGTTACGGCGCCGATACGGTGCGACTCTATACGATGTTCACCTCGCCGCCGGACCAGTCGCTGGAGTGGAACGACGACGGCGTGGAAGGCGCCTTCCGCTTCATCAAGCGCCTGTGGACCCTGGCAACCGTCAATGCCGGGGCCATCATGGGCGCCGGCCCGGCGCTGGACCTGGACTTGAGCGAGCAACCGGGAGCCGCCGCCGCCCGCCGCGAGGTCCATGCCGCGCTCAAGAAATCACGCTTCGACTATGAGCGCCAGCAGTACAACACCGTGGTCTCCGGCTGCATGACGATGGTCAATGCGCTCTACAAGCTGGATGACGCGCCCGCCGCCGCCGCGGTGCGGCGCGAGGGAGTCAGCATCTGTCTACGCCTCCTGGCCCCGATCGCACCCCATGTCACCCACCATCTGTGGCGGGAACTCGGCTTCGGCGAGGACATCCTGAACGCCCCCTGGCCGGCGGTCGATGAATCCGCGCTCAAACAGGACAGCATCGACTATGTGGTGCAGGTCAACGGCAAGGTCCGCGGCAAAGTGACGGTGCCGACCGAAGCCGATCGGGCCGCGGTCGAATCCGCCGCGCGCGCCGCCGAGTGCGTACGCCGGTTCACGGACACCGCCCCGGTCCGCAAGGTCATCGTGGTGCCCGGTAAGCTCGTGAACGTGGTGACGGGCTGATCGTCATGATCAGCAGGCGCGCATTCGCGGCGGCGCTGCCCGGTCTGACGCTGGCGCTGCTGGCCGGCTGCGGATTTCGCCTGCGCGGCACCCTGGACCTTCCGGAGACGCTGTCGCCCCTGTACATCCAGGCGGGCGGCGGTTCAACGGTCAAACGGGCGATCGAGGACCAACTCTCCGGCAGCGCGCTCGCCCTGGCCGCCACCCCCGCCGAGGCCAAGCTCATCGTGCGCATCCTCTCGGAGGGACGCTCGTCGCGGGTGGTCGCCACCGACTTCAGCGGCAAGGTCCTGGCCTATGACTTGCGGTTTTTGGTCTCCTATGACGCGGTGTCCGCCGACGGAACAACCCGGGCGCCGCAACAAACCCTGGACCTCTCGCGCACCTTCGACAACCCGGACGTGGAAGTGCTGGGCAAGCAGCTCGAGGAGGAGCAGATCTACCAGGATTTCGCCAGCGATGCCGCGGACCGCATCCTGATGCGCCTGCGCACCACCTTGCGCTGAACGGCGATGCGCCTGCGTTTCACCCAACTCCCGGAGCAGCTCGCGCGCGGCCTGTCCCCGGTCTATCTGATCTGCGGCGATGAGCCCTTCCAGCTCGGCGAGGCCGCGCGCCTCATCCGCACCGCGGCGCGGACCGCGGGTTTCGACGAACGCGAGGTGCTCGACCAGGATGCGCAATTCGACTGGGGCGCGCTGGGCGCGAGCGCGAGCGCCATGTCGCTGTTCAGTCAGCGTAAATTGATCGACTTGCGGTTGAGCAGCGGCAAGATCGGCAAAGACGGCAGCGCCGCGCTGCGCGCCTACTGCGCGCGGCCCTGCCCCGACAACCTCCTGCTGGTGACCGCACCCGGACTGGAACGTAAGGAACTGGAGACCCAATGGGTCAAATCACTGGATGCCGTCGGCGCCGTGGTCCAGGTCTGGCCAATCAAGGGACGGGAACTGGCCCAGTGGCTGGGTCAGCGGCTCACGGCCGCGGGATTCGTGCCGGAACCGGGCGCGGCTGAATTGCTGGCGGAGCGGGTCGAGGGCAACCTGATGGCCGCCGTGCAGGAAATCGAAAAGCTGCGGCTGCTGCGCGAACCCGGCCCCCTGCCCCTGGAGGACCTCTTGGGGACCCTGGCGGACAGTGCCCGCTTCGACCTCTTTGCGCTCACCGACGCCGCGGTCGCGGGCGATCGGGCGCGGGTCCACCGGGTGCTTACGGTGTTGCGGGCCGAGGGCGTGGCGGAGACGCTGGTGCTGTGGGTCCTGGCGCGCGACCTGCGGATGCTGGCGGAAGCCGCCGGCGCCAAGGCGCGGAACGCCTCTCCGGCAGCCGTCTTCGCCGCCCATCGCGTCCCGCGACCGCGCCAGGACGGAGTCGAGCGCGCCCTCGCGCGGCTTCAGCCGGGCCTCCTGCGCGGGTTGCTGCAAGCCTGCGCCCGCATCGACCGCGCCATCAAAGGACTCGGCCCGGGCGACCCCTGGCACGGCCTGGAAGTCATCGCCGATCGGCTGGCCGGTGCTGTCGCGGGGCGGGCAATGCGGAAATAGTGGTCAGCAGTCAAAGAACAGGTGCCGACTGGATGCGCACGCGCTCTTGGTGTGCGTCCTCGACAACATGGCGGTCAGCGGATTTAAGGCGATTTCTGTCAATCGCCTAACCTGATCGAGAGGAGCCTGGATCAGGCCCTTCCGGATGTCGCTCGCATCCTCCCTCAGGTACAACTTGACCAGCGCGGAGGTGTCGCAGAACAGCATCAACCGCGATCCTCCAACACCATCCGGCCAACCGGCTTCACACCCTCCGTCAGGTCCAGGGGCGGCGTCAAGCGGGGCTTGCTGCCGCTCCAGGACAAGGCGCCCGCGGCGATCAGGCCGCGCAGCCCGCCGTCTCCAGCCTGCGCCGGAATGCCGACGATGCGTGCGATCGGTCGGTTGTGCGAGGTGACCTCAATGACATCACCTGCCTGAGCGCGCAGCAGCACTCGGGACAGGCCGGCTTTCAGTTCACGAACGGCGATGGACATGGTGGAGCCTTAAGATGCAGCGTAGTCACACTATATGACATACAGCGAAAAATGTGACCTCATTCGAGCGGCGAACCTCGGCGGACGGGGGGTGATCCCCAAGTGCTTGTTGCAAGATCCTGGCGCGACGGCCGGGGATCAAATACCAAAAGACCGGATTTCCGCATAGACTGCCGAAACTGACAGCGTCCAAGACCAGCACACCAAGGTAAGCAGACATGACAAACGACGGGGCGGGTGATGGATCGGAGCGGGTGCCAACGGCACTCCAGGGTCGCTATGATGAGATCGTCGCGTTCACTGACCCATTCTGCCGACAGCACTTGACCGCGGAGTATGGGAGTCTCTGCCGGCGCCTGACGGCGAAGCTGTGCCGCAAACGCCCCTCCCCGCTGGTCACGGGCAAACCCAAAACTTGGGCCTGCGGGATCGTTTACGCGATGGGTCGGGTCAACTTCCTGTTCGACAGCAGTCAGACACCGTACATGCGGGCGGATGAGTTGTGCTCACATTTCGGTCTGAGCGCGAGCACCGGCTCGGCGAAATCGACGGCGATCCTGAACTTGCTGAACTCGGGGCAGGCCGATCCCCAGTGGACCCTGCCGAGCCGACTCGCGGGTAACCCCGTGGCTTGGCTGATCAAGGTGAACGGTTTTATCGTAGACGCCCGGCACGCTCCCCGCGCGGTGCAAGAGGAAGCCTTTCAACGTGGGCTGATTCCCTATTTGCCATGAGGATCGCTTTCGGGCACCGGCGAATACGGATCAAACTGCGGTGAGGGTGTTCGGTTCCTCGGCTGGTCTCCACAGCGTCGCTTAGCGGAGTTGCAGCGCGATCTCCGCGGCAGCATTAATCGCCGTGCCGGCCAAAGCGCCCATTCGGATTTTTCCACAGTGACACAGATTTTCACAGATGAAGAAAAGCATCTCTGAGGCCTTGATCACGCGGGGTCTTGACTTGATTCACTCGGCGTCAATTGCGAACTCCCGTCACTGTCAGGTTGGATTCCACCGGTAGGGTCAAGCGTTTCGTTGAATAGGGTGGCAGGCGCGCGGACCACGAACCGCGTTCCGGTTTGCTCCGCGAGACGACGCGCCCTCTCGGCGGCCCGCATCAAAGCCGCCGGGGCGGCCTGCATGTCGGGGTCATTGAGTCGGGAGACCGGGGTTTTCATGGGTTACCTCCTTCGGCAATCAGGGTAGGGGGCTCGCCGGCATTGTCGTAAAGTTGCCACATATCCACCAGATCTCTATAGGGATGGGAAAAATTCCTCAAGCCCGCAGCAAAGCGACGGCGGATCGTTGCCTCCGGGACAGCGTGCCCACCCTGAGCTACCCGCTCCGCAACGCGAGCCAAAGCCGTCTCCGGGTCTGGCAAGGACAGGAAGATCAGCTTGACCACAAAGCCCTGTACTCGCCATTTCGGGATGGTTCGAGCGTAGCCAAGACCGGCCAGCGTCGTCTCGAAGGCGAAGCTCTCGCCCTTGCGCACATGGTCGGAGATTGCCTCCAACATCAGACGTCCCGCCTTGATCGCGGCGAGCTCGGGCGCGAAAGGCGACAGCCCCGCTGCGATCAGGTCAGCGTTGACGAAAATCGGACAGTCGGCCTCGTTGGGCAGGAACTCGCGGGCGAAGGTGGTTTTTCCCGCGCCGTTCGGGCCGGCGATGATGACGATGCGTTTGCTCATTGTCACGTTTTTACGCCGTGACGCAGCTCAATATTCATCGCGCACTCCGAATGCCAAGCCGCGTAAAGTGTTTGATTCTTCGCTAACGAAGACACTCATCTTGCCATGCTACTATAAAATCGGAAAACCGTGAAAAGGTACCGGAAACTTTCCACGTCTCATCATCGTTCTGAAGAAATTCAGGGAAATCTCCCGATTCGAGTGTTCGCCGGAACGCGACGATATCGTCGGGTAGTATATCGAATGGAGGAGGTGCGGAAATCTTATCCTTCCGCTGAATTGCCAGGGCCTTGATCATCGCGCCGGCCGTACGGTGGACAAGCGACAGAGCAGTCCACCGAATCCCGCGCTGCCGCTGGTGGACTGCGTTGCGCTTGTCCACCCTACGATGCCGCGTGGCCGAAGCCATGATCAAGGCCCTGCAATGATAGCCAATTTTTTGCCAAGGTAAATTTTCGAGTGCAGACAGTCGATACCGACATAAGCAACGGCAATGCGATACGGTTTGACGTTTTTTATGGCTCGTTGGATTTCGCGATCAGCGACTATCTTCATTTTTCACCGAATTAAAGAGTCAAATTTAAAAAGGCTAGGCTCAAATAAAGCCTGAGGGGTTTCGCCTGCCATTCTGTAAAATACATCATTGATTTCTCCCGCGGTGATCTTCGCCAATTTTGGGGTACAGTTTAAATATTTGAGCAAGCGGCTCAACGGGCTCAACATGGGCCTTGATCATCGTTCCGGCAGACCTTCCGCCGAGACCCTGTGACGGAAATCTGGTCCACAGATATTCACAGATGAATACATGTAAACACAGATGTTTTTCTTCATCTGTGGACATCTGTGGATAAATCCGAGTGGCCGCTTTGGCCGGAACCGCGATCATGGCCCCTAAGCGTGTGCATACGGCTAGATGCAATGCATCGCCAGCCCGCAGGGCAACCGCACTGTGATCGAATATTCCCGCGGCGACATCGAAATCCACTGATTCGACATTCACCACAATAGCGACGCATCAGACACGCGCGCCGCTCCGCATTTCACCGACAAGTTGATCGGCATCCGCGCCGACATGCATGGGTTGCCCATCGACGAAGGCGAACAGCTCGGCCATATCGAATTGCGGTAACCTGGCAGCGGGTTCCGCCACAATGCGCGCTATCGCCACACCGCGCCGTGTGATGACGATTTCTTCGCCCGCTTCAACTTGGGCCAGCACGGCAGACAAGCGGCCTTCGCTGCCGCCACGCTTAGTGTTTGCATGAGCACATCCAGACAAGTTGTTTATCTGACTATATTTTCTCAAGCTACCAGACCATTGCGCTCCAACACCGCATAAACCTTGCGACTGGTCCGGGCCAGGCGGGACAGATCGCCAAGCGTCGGCTGTTCCCCGGCGTCCAGACGACACTCCCACGCCTGCAGCTCGGTTGCCAGAAACTCCAGGAGCTTCATCGAACATCCGTCGCAGGTTCCGGTGCACACCTGGGCCGCGGGCGCGTCGAACGGGATGGCCGCCCGCACCTGGGCCAGCAGTTGACGCATGGCGGTGCGGGTGTCGGGCTTCATCTCAGGCGCGTGACATGAAGTCCCCGCTGATGGTGTTCACCTTGATCATCTCACCGGTGACGATGTACTCGGGCACCTGGACAACCAGACCCGTGCTCAGGGTGGCGGGTTTGTTGCGGGCGGAGGCGGACGCGCCCTTCATGGCCGGAGCGCAGTCCATCACTTCCAGGACGACGGTGGCCGGCAGTTCGATCCCCACGGCGACGCCGTCGACCAGCAGACCGAAGATCCCTTCCAGGCCCTCGGTGAGATAGGGCCGTTCCTGCTCCAGGGCCTCCAGATCGAAGCTGTGCTGTTCGTAGGTATCGCGATCCATGAAGGTGCAGCCGTCGCTGTCCTCGAACAGGTACTGCATCGGCCGCCGCTCGAAATCGACCGTCTGGACCACCTCGTCGCCCTTGAAGCTCCCCTGGAATTTCTGGCGGGTCACGACATTGCGGCCGCGCAGCTTGTAGAGCGTGTTGCCGCTGCGCGAGGAGGCGGTTTGCACCTGAACCTCGTTCACGTAGACGTTTGCGCCGTCTACGTCGATAACGATTCCTTTCTTGATTTCACTGACTTTCATGGGCACTGAGGAGCCTTGATTGGAGAATGGATCGCGCATCATACCGCGTGGCGATCCTGGTGCCTTGGGGTGAGCAGGCGTTGTGATCAGGTCGGCGGTACATGACCTGACCGGCCGAACAGATGACTCAGATCCCGCAGCCGCTCGGCGCTGTCCGGGTCCATGTCGTCATCACACATCCGCCAGGTCCAGTTGCCGTCCGCCGTTCCGGGGCGGTTCATGGTCGCCTCGGCCCCGGAACCGAGGACATCCTGCATGGGGAAGACGGCAAGCGCGGCGACTGAGGACAGTGCCGCGCGGATGAAGGCCCAGTGGATGTTCTCACCATGGGTGTTCAGGTAGCGGCACACCAGGGCACGGGTATCGGCGTCCTGCTCCGCCCACCAACCGGCAATGGTGTTGTTGTCATGACTGCCGGTGTAGACCACCAGACGCCGCTGATGGTTGTGGGGCAGGAAGGCGCAGTGCCCGAAATGCTCACAGGGATCATCGAAGGCGAACTGGAGAATGGCCATCCCCGGCAGTTCGAGTCCGTCGCGCAGCGCCTCCACGTCCGGGGTGATGACGCCCAGGTCCTCGGCGATCAGCGCCAGATTTGACCCCAGCGCCGCGCGCAAGGCGTCGAACAAGTCCTGTCCCGGCCCGGTCACCCAGTGTCCGTTGACCGCCGTCTCCTCGTGCGCGGGAATCTCCCAGAATCCGGCGAAGCCGCGGAAGTGGTCCACGCGCACCAGGTCGGTGACCTGCAACAGACGGCGCAGACGCTGCACCCAGAAGCTGTAACCGACCGCGGCCAGGGCGTCCCAATCATACAGTGGATTGCCCCACCGCTGGCCGGTCTCGCTGAAGTAGTCCGGCGGGACCCCGGCGATCACCGTGGGTTGGCCGTTGGGCTCTAGTCGGAACCAGTCGCGATGCGCCCATACCTCGGCCGAATCGTGCGCGACAAAGATCGGCATGTCGCCGACCAGACGGATGCCGCGGGCCCGTGCAGCGTCGTGCAAGGCGGTCCACTGGCCGAAAAAGAAGAACTGGATCAAGCGTTGACGCTCGATCTGGATCGCGTACTCCGCAGCCCAGGCGTGCAGCGCCGCCGGATCACGATGCGCGAGCGGCTCGGGCCAGTCGGTCCAGGGCCGGGTCCGATGCGCGGTCTTGAGAGCGGCATAGAGCGCATAGTCCGGCAGCCAGTCCTGATGCTCGGCCTGGAAGCGGTCGAAGGCGTCCCATTGGCCCTGATCGGCGCGGGCCAGGAAACCCTGGCAGGCCCGCTCCAGCAAATCGCACTTCCAGGCGTTGACCAGACCGAAGTCGACCGGCCCGGCCCCGAAGGGCGGATGTTCGAGGTCGGCAGGGTCGAGCCAACCCGCGGCGAGCAGCAGGTCCGGGCTGATCAGCAAGGGGTTGCCGGCGAAGGCCGAGGTGCATTGGTAGGGCGAGTCCCGGTACCCGGTCGGGCCCAGAGGCAAGACCTGCCACAGACCTTGTCCGGCATCGGCAAGGAAATCGACGAAACGGTGGGCTGCCGCGCCCAGGTCGCCGATACCGAAGGGTCCGGGGAGCGAGGTGGGGTGCAGCAGGATGCCGCTGGTGCGGTGCATGGGTGACTCCAGGGTTGGTGAACCGAGTCCCGGAAGTCTACCGAAGACCAGCGCAAAAGCCGACGCCCGCGTTCGGAAAAACGCCGCGCCGACGCCCCCCGCGTCGACCCGGCGCGCTTGCGAACCCGCTACTTGTTCTTGACCGCGGTGACGAAGGTCGTCCGGGCACTGGTGGACCCGGCGCGCTCAGCCTCCTGAACCAGCCGCCAGGCGCGATCCATGTCACCGACCGACACCGATTCTTCAATCATCGCGTCATACATCCGCTGCGTCTCCGGCAGCATCGGCTGGGGACCCTTGGTCGGCGCGGTTGGCTTGGCGGTCGCCTTCCGGGTCGCCGCAGGGGCGGGCGGCGCAACGGGCGCGGGCGCCTTGGGTGTCGCGGTGGTCACCGCCGGGGTCGGTGCCACGTAGCGCGTCGCGCCGCGTTGTTGTTGGACATACGCGCGGCTGACCGCGGGGGCCGCGGTTTCCAGTTCGCCGACACTCATGCGAAAGACACCGGTTGCCGCATGGCGGGCCACGGGATCCGGAAGGCCCGGGTCGGCCAAACCGCGCGCCCGAGCGTACAGCCGCGCCTCGCTGATCATCCGGGTCGAGCCGCGCATGTCCTTGTCCGTGGTGAAGATCACCAGATATTTTTCGCTCGCCAACTCACTGCCCGGACGACGGTCGAGAAACACCCGACCGCGCAACCGCTGCGGCTCCATGAACCCGGCAGGGGTGTACTTGAAACTCCTGGACTCGATGGCCCGTGTCACGTTGAAGTCGCGGTCCAGGATGAGCACGGTCGGCACGAAGACCGTGGCCCCCGCGACGGCGTCAATGGTAAGGGTGGCGCGCTCCAGATCGTCCGGGATGCTGAAGGCCTGAAGCAGGCTCTTGCCGGTCGAGAACGCAAAGGCCTGAGAGGCGGCATTGATCTCGTAGAACCGGGTGGTCGTGGTGTCCAGCGGCGCGAACCGCAGCTCCGAGAGCGCGTCGCAGCAGACCGCAGCGGCATGCAGAATTTCCTGGCTGGCCGCGGCGCTCGGGCTGACCGCGGTGTACATGGGTGAGCGGGACTCCATGGGTGCGAACCAGGAGTTCTTGCCCGTGCCGGCGCAGCCGGCGAGTGTCGCCAGGCTGAAAACGAGTGCAACGGTGAGTGATCTGGGCATACGGGGTTCCTGGGCTTGCATGACACGATGACCAGCGGCAGCCCCTGACCGGCACTGCCGCCTCAACACGGATTGCTCGCCGTCCCACCGGCCGGGACGGTCGACACCTTACCACCAAGCCTCCACTTGAGCACCGAAGGTCACGCCACTGGTGTCCTGGGCCGAGATAATACCGGGGGTTTGGGGGAAGTTACCCTGGTTCCAGTCCGCATAGGTGACGAACAGACGGATCACCGGACGCGCCCAGATGCTCGGACCCGCCTGCCATTGCTGGGCCAGGGTGACCTTGGTCAGAACACAGTGATCGTCGCGCGTGGCGCACGAGCGCAGCACGTTGGGATCGAGTCCCACCGGCAGGTCGGCCAGATCCGCGGCAGACAATCCGTAACCGGCATAATTATTGGAGAAGGAAACGTCGTCATACCCGACCTCCAGCGCGGTATTCATGGTGTCGGTCCAGTTGTACTGCGGCCGGATGCCGATCGAGAACCAGTTCTTCTCTCCGCCGCTGCCGGTCGCCGCCAAACCGCTGTTTAGCGTTGCCGAGTTGCGCTTCTTGGACTCGTACCAGACCGCATACATCATCTCGACCCGGCTACCGATGGCGATGGTACCGTGATCGATGACCCGCCACATGTAATCGAGCGCCGGGAGGATGGTCGGATCGCCCTGGCTGTCTAGACCGTAATAATCCGCCCCGGCATTACTGCTCGAGTGCGTGTTGTTGTTGCCGGTCGCCGCCATGCTGCCGGTGGCGTACTGCGCGATGAATTTGTTGAAGCCGCCGAACCAGTTTCCCTGGGTATGTTCAGCAGTGAACAGCCAGCCGTTGTTGTATTCGAACGGCTCCAGCCGTTCGATCTCGCCGGAGGCAAGGGCGCGCGCCTGGACGCTGTCCTGGTCGTTGGTCAGGTCGGCGGTGCCGTACTCGATGCCGAGCTCCAGCGAGCCGTCCTTGTTCGTCTTCAGGTTAGCGTAGCGCGTACTGAGCACATTGTTGATGACGTTGGGGCGGACAATCTCGTCGTTGTAGAACTCGGTACCATACCCGTTGACCCAGGGGCCGTCGGTGTTGCGCACCCAGGCCAGCGAGAGATCGCCGGGACCCAGTGTCCAGTATTCCAGTCCGACCCCTGGTCCCGAGAGGTCCCAGTAGTAGAAGTCGGCCATGTGGATGTCATGGCGCTGATAGAAACGCTTGCCGGCCCAGAGATTAGACTTCTCCTGACCGGAAATCACACCGCGGAACTGCGCATTGGCCTCGCGCACCGACACCACGGAGTCCCGGTACGGATGAGCAGTCATCGCCCGATCACCGGAGATGGCGTCGCTGTTGGAGCCGGAACCGTCGCCCGGATCTTCCGACCAGTCATTCTGCTGCGCCGACTTGTACGCGAGGCGGGTGTCGACATAGAAGCTTTGGCCGTTCTGTTCCCACAACGACTTACCGAGCACGATTTCCATGTAGGTCTCGCACTCGTTGCCCAGACGGTACTTGGTATCCGCCCCGTTCGACTGGAAGCAGGATTGATCGCCGCCGCCCCCGGTCGCACCGATGCCGGAGCGCAGGTAGCCGTGGAAATCAGGGATGTAGTTCTTGGCGGCGTCTGCGGCCAGGACGACGCCTGACGCCAGGGACGCGGCAAGTGCCGCCGTCAACACGCGAAGTTTCATTGATCGAGTCCTCCAGGGTCTTGGGGGCGACACACTGCTACCACGTCGCATTTTGAGCACAGACGCCTCATCGCTTAATGTAGACCCTACGAAACAGGTTGTCGAGCCATGTTTTAAAAGTATTTTTTTATGATAGGAATTTCCGTGTTTTAGCGCGACAAAAACCTGACAGGCCAGTCTGTCGTGATCACGCAACACCAGGAAAGGATGGGGCGCGCCACATCCCGAGCGCGGCCGACGCCGCTGTTCCCCAACGAAAGACCCTGGTCTATACTCGAGCGACGGCTTGGGAGCGCCCGAACGGGAGCCCCCCAGTCGGGGCGGGGTGAACCGAGTCCTGATTCCGGAGTCGTTGCGGCCGGAATTGCGCAGGTGAGGACCTGGAACGTCGGCCTAGGTCGTAATCCCGGCCAGCGGCGTGCGTAGTCAGGGCTTCCAGCCCTGACGGTGCCAGGCCAGGATGGCCTGACTACGCACCCGGCGAGCCCACGTGGCCGGAATCTTGATCGAGGCCGGAACTTCGACTTGGGTGCTCCCCCGCGACGCCCTCGGGACAACGCAAAGAACAACTACGCCATAGGCAGGACATCGATCGTGAAGAAACTCATCGCGCTGGTTATCGCCACCGCAACGCTTTCCCTGGCCGGCAACGCACGCGCGTTCGAAGAGGGCAAGCTCGTCCTCTGGATCAACGGCGACAAGGGCTACAACGGCCTGGATGAGGTCGCCAAGCGCTTCACGGCGGACACCGGGGTACCGGTCGAGGTCTCCCATCCGGACAAGGTCGAACAACGCTTCCAGCAAGTGGCATCCAATGCCCAGGGACCCGACATCATGTTCTGGGCGCATGACCGGTACGGCGAGTGGGCCAAGGGCGGACTGATCGCGCCGCTGACCCCGAGCGCGGAGATGAAAGCCAAGATCGACGACTTCGCCTGGGATGCCGTCACCATCGACGGGAAGATCTACGGCTATCCCATCGCCGTCGAGGCCCTCTCGCTGATCTACAACAAAGATCTGATGCCGGACGGCCCGGCCAAGACCTTCGAGGAAATGGCAGCGCTGGACGCCAAACTCCAAAAGGACAAAAGGCACGCCATCCTCTGGGCCTTTGAAACCCCCTACTTCAGCTACCCACTGATGTCTGCCGGCGGCGGCTACGCCTTCAAAAAGCGCGCTGACGGCAGCTATGACGTCAAGGACACCGGCCTCAACAACGCGGGCTCCAAGCAGGGCGTGGCCTTCCTGGCCGGGATGATCGAAAAGGGACAGATGCCGCGCGGCGTGGACTACGGGGTCGCCGAGGCCAAGTTCAACAAGGGCGAAGCGGCCATGACGATCAACGGCCCCTGGTCCTGGGACAACCTGAACAAGAGCGGGGTCAACTACGGCGTCGCCCCGCTGCCCAGCCTCGGCGGCAAGCCGGCCCGCGCCTTTGTCGGCGTGCTCGGCGGCGCGATTAACAACGCGAGCCCCAACAAAGACTTGGCCACGCTTTTCCTGGAGGAGTACCTGCTGACGCCCGCGGGTCTCAAGTCGGTCAATGACGATAAGCCCCTAGGAGCCGTCGCACTCAAGGAATTCCAGCAGCAACTCGCGGCGGACGAACGCATCAAAGTCACCTTCGACAATGCCGCCGCGGGCGAGCCGATGCCGAGCGTCCCGGAAATGATCAACTACTGGACCAACCTGGAAAGCGCCCTGAAGAATGTCGCTGCCGGCCGCCAGTCAGTCGATGCGGCACTCGACGACGCGGCCAAGCGGACCGTTACCGCCAAGTAGCAGGCCGCGGGGTCAGGCGCGGAACTTCTTCATCGTTCCGGCCAATGCCCGGACGTCGCGCAGCGACCCTGTGGGAGCGGCCTCCGGCCGCGACGGGACCTCGCAAACTGCCGCAGGCCCGCAGGTTAACGCGGCCTCGCATCGCGGCCGGAGGCCGCTCCCACAAGGGACGCCAGGCATACAAGGTCGGCGGACCACTGCACCACAGACCAAGGGGGGATCATCATGGCGGTCACGACTGGCTTGATTGAAGGTGCGGGTACGTCCGCGACGCATTGGCTCAAATGGATCGTTCTCGGTCTGATCGCCCTGATCAACCTGTACGCCGTGACCCTGATGTACATCCAGGGCGAGACCGTTTTCGCCCTGGTGTTCCTGATCCTGGTCGCCACCGGTCTCTATGTATTCGCGGCCGAGCGCGCCTATGTTCATCGCTACATCTTCCCTGGTGTGGCGACCATGTTCATTTTCATCGTTTTTCCGCTCGCCTATACGATCTGGATCGCTTTCACCAACTACAGTGCGAGCAACATCCTGACCTTCGAGCGGGCGCGCCACTACCATCTCTCGCAAACCTACCGGATCGAAGGTCAAAATTACGACTTCAGTCTCTATGCCGCCGGCACCGAGGCCTATCGCCTGGCCCTGACGGCCAAGACCGGCGAACGCTTTATCAGTGAACCAGTGGAGTTGCGTGTTCCCGACGCCAAGGCCCAGCCGCCGGCGGCCACCGCGCCGATCGAGATCGACCTGACCGCCATCGACACTCCGCCGGACCAGCCGCCGCTGGCGGTCAAGGAACTGGTGCGGCTGCGCGGCGTAATGCAGAACGTGGTGGCACATCTGCCCGATCATAGCGATCTGCGCATGAGCGGGATGCGCCAGTTCGCGGCGACGCGCCCTCTGTTTCAAGTCTTGCCGAGCGCCCAGGGCGGCGACGGCTTGATCTTGGTCAACCAGCAAACCAAGGAGCGCATCGCACCGGATATGCGGCTCGGTTTCTATCGGCAACTCAACGCCGAGGGTGAATTCACCGGGCCGGGAATCGCCCCTGGATTCAGCGTTTTCGTCGGCTGGAAGAATTTCCTGCGGGTCCTGACCGACCCCGGGGTGCAGGGGCCCTTTCTGCAGATTTTCGGGTGGACACTGACCTTCTCCTTCCTGTCAGTCGTGTTCACGCTCGCTATCGGCACCGTGCTGGCGAGTCTGGTGCAATGGGAGGGACTCGCCGGCCGCGGCCTCTATCGGCTGCTGCTGATCCTGCCCTACGCGGTGCCCGCCTTCATCTCGATCCTGGTCTTCCGTGGACTCTTCAACCAGAACTTCGGGGAGATCAACCTGCTGTTGAGCCAGGTCTTCGGTATCAGACCAGGCTGGTTCAATGATCCCACGCTCGCCCGCACCATGCTGCTGATCGTGAACACCTGGCTCGGCTACCCCTATATGATGATCCTGTGCATGGGGTTGCTGAAAGCGATTCCGGCGGACCTCTACGAGGCCTCGGCGATGGATGGCTCCAATTTCATCCGTGACTTCTTCAGCATCACATTGCCCATTCTGATGAAGCCGCTGACGCCGCTGTTGATCGCGTCATTCGCGTTCAACTTCAACAATTTCGTGCTGGTTCAATTGCTGACTCAAGGGCGCCCCGACATCATCGGCGCCCAAACGCCGGCCGGCACGACCGATTTGCTGGTGACCTACACTTACCGCATCGCCTTCGAGGGTTCGGGTCAGGATTACGGACTGGCTTCGGCCATCGCGACCCTGATCTTCATCATGGTCGGAATCCTGGCGCTGATCAACATCAAACTCATGCGCGTGGATCGTTGAGAACGCTCAACACGTTTTGCCAAACGATAAGGGTATACCGCAATGGCCATGGTTGAATCGAAATCAGTCATCTACCGCAAGCTGGCGGCTCATGCTTTTCTGTGGTTCTTTCTCGCCCTGATCATCTTCCCACTGTTGATGGTTATCGCCATCTCATTCCGCACCGGGAATTTCGCGGTTGGCGACATCATCCCCAGCAATCCCACTCTGGATCACTGGCGGCTCGCGCTGGGCATGTCCATCATCGATGAGGCCGGGCGGACCATCCCGCCGCCCTTCCCGGTGCTGCTATGGCTGTGGAATTCGGTCAAGGTGGCCGTCATCTCGGCGATCCTGATCGTTGCACTCTCCACCACCTGTGCTTACGCATTCGCCCGGCTGCGCTTCTCGGGGCGCAGCCTGTTACTTAAGGCAATGCTGATCTTCCAGATGTTCCCGGCGGTCCTGGCGCTGGTGGCCTATTACGCCTTGTTCAGCCGGATCACCGAGTATTTTCCGCCGCTGGGGCTCAATACCCACCCCGGACTGATCTTTGCATATCTCGGCGGTATCGCGTTGCACGTCTGGACCATCAAGGGCTATTTCGAGACCATCGACAAGTCATTGGAAGAATCCGCCATGCTCGACGGCGCCTCGCCCTGGCAGGCCTTCCGGCTGATCCTGCTGCCGCTCTCGGTGCCGATCCTGGCGGTGGTCTTCATCCTGGCTTTCATTACCGCCATTACCGAATATCCGGTGGCCTCCATTCTGCTGCAGGACGAGGCCAAGCTGACGCTGGCGGTGGGATCGCAATACTATCTGAACCCGCAGGAATACAAATGGGGCGACTTCGCCGCCGCCGCCGTCATGTCGGGCCTGCCGATCACCCTGGTATTCCTGCTCGCCCAGCGCTGGCTGGTCGGCGGCCTGACCGCCGGCGGGGTCAAGGGGTAGGTCCGCTGCGCGGACCGACGACCTCAGGCGATATCCGCAATCGCCTCTGATTCCACGAACCCCGCACCCGCGCATCGGCAACGCGGCGGGATCAAGAACATAACCGGGGCCACGACGCCCACCAGGAGCTTGGAAGAAATGGCTGACGTCAAGATCGATCACCTGGTCAAGAACTACAACCCCGGTGTTGCGCGGGATGTGCTGCGCGATATCAACCTGGACATCAAAGAGGGTGAGTTCGTGGTCTTCGTCGGCCCGTCGGGCTGCGGTAAGTCCACCTTGCTGCGGGCCATCGCCGGACTCGACGACATCACCTCCGGCGACCTTTACATCGGCGGCAAACGGATGAACGACGTGCCGCCGGTCAATCGTGGTGTCGGCATGGTGTTCCAATCCTATGCGCTCTACCCGCACATGACGGTGCGTGAGAATCTCGCGTTCGGACTCAAGATCAAGAAGGTCGACAAGGCCATCGCGAAGGAGCGGGTGGCTCAGGCCTCGGCGATGCTGGGTCTGGACAGCTTCCTGGAGCGTAAGCCCAAGGCGCTCTCCGGTGGTCAGCGCCAGCGGGTCGCCATCGGCCGCGCCCTGGTCCAGCACCCCGATGTCTTCCTGCTCGATGAACCGCTGTCGAATCTCGACGCCGCGCTGCGGGTGAAGACCCGCATCGAACTGGCCCGGATGCACCAGGAGCGCGGCTCCACCACCATCTATGTGACCCACGATCAGGTCGAGGCCATGACGCTCGCCAATAAAATCGTCGTCCTGAGCCCACTCACCGACGATGGCGCGGCCAGCAACCTGGAGCAGTTCGGCCCACCGCTGGATCTCTATCATGCGCCGGCCAATCGTTTTGTCGCCGGCTTCATCGGTTCGCCCAAGATGAACTTCCTGGGCGGCATGATCGAGGAAGCAGGCGCACAGCGGACCCGCATCAAGCTCGACACCGGGGTCAGCCTGACCGCATCGGTCGACAGCAGCCGGGGCCGGGCGGGAGACAAGGTCGAGGTCGGCATCCGGCCCGAGCACACGGTCCTGCTCGACGACCCGCGTGCCGACAATCGGATCACCGGTACTGTCCAGGTCGCCGAACACCTGGGTGCCGAGACCTTCGTTTACCTGGAAGTGGGCGGCAAGGACTTCACGGTCAAGGTGCGCCCGGAAACCCCCGCCGTGCCCCAGAGCCAGTTCGACATCGGTGTGCCGGCCGACGCCTGCTACCTTTTCGATGCCAAGGGGCAGGCATTTCCGCGCACGGCGCGGTTCAACCGGACCTGAGATCTGAAGGATGAAGAGTATTACCTGAGCCTTGATCACGGTTCCGGCCACGCGGCCTCGTAGGGCCGGAACGACGCTCAAGGCCACCTGATGACTGCGCAAGCCAAGGGGCTTTTTGTGATTCATATTTGAAAAGGATAACGTGGTCGCGGTCTTGTTCGCCCAGCGTCCGCGCCTGGCGACGCGGCTTGGCAGCACTGGTGTGGAAGGCTATCATGCAGCATGAAATTAGCGTTTTATTGGAGAGGCGCATGCTCAAGATGGTAGGCACAAGCGGTCAGCTCTCGCTCGGCAAGCAGTACGCTGGCCGCTACTTTGAGATACATGTCCAAGCAGACGGCGCTATCCTGTTGAAACCGATGCGGGTGATCCCCGAGTCGGACGCCTGGCTCTACACGCCGGAGATGCGCGAACGTCTTCTCCAGGCGGATACCTGGATGGATCGGCACCCGCCCGATGAGACAGATCTGGACGCCCTTGCGGCCAATCTTCAAGGTATCGCTCAATAACGAAGCCTGCCGCGATTGCCGCTATTTTTTTCCGTAGGCGGCGTCGTGCTCGGTGTGGATCGCGACAAATCGCATGTAATCGCCTTCCCGTCGTACAACCGCGCGGCTCCGTCCTGATACGCGTATCGTGAACTTGCCCGGCGCGTCCTTGACCTGTTCCCATTTGATCCCGTGATCCCGGTAGACCGTTTCCCAGTCGAGGGTCTTCAGCTTCCGCAGAGTCTTTAGAACCGGTCGGAGCTCATTGGCATCCAGTCCGAGCAGATCGTCTTGAAAGGCGGGAAAATTGAGGTCCAATAGAATCCTGGTGCCGCGCACGGTCAGCGCCCCCGCAACGTCGACAGACTGACCCAAGTCCCTGAACATTCGTCGAAATACTCCCAGAAACACCATCCGTTGGTAATACTGGCCGAGGTATCCGCGCCAGCACTTTTTTTCGCCTGGGCACCAGCGGGAGACGGATCGTCGAACACTTTACCGTCGACCTCGATACCGCGGGGCGTCACCAGCGCTTCAAGCTCTTTCCTACCTTTGCCCCGTGGCTTGTAAGACGCTCTAAGTTTTCCAAGAGGGATTCTTACTTTTCTGCTTGTTTCGAAGTGCTGCGCAACACTTTGATCGTCTGCAGATATGACATTCTTAGATTCTGCGGCGTATTTTTCCAAATATTTGCTTTGCGACTTGTCCTGAAGCGATTCCCACTCGTCTAGCACCCGCTCGATAACAGTGCCTACCGTGTCTACAAGAGGTATGGCAAGCCTCTGAAGACGCTCGAAAACGTTCTGCTCGATCTCAACAATCCTGGTGGCCATACACTTCCCCGCTGAGCCTTTCTCTTCAAGCAAATTATAAGAGTAAAATATCACATGGAGCGAAGCTTATGTCAAGCCATCGGACGAACAGGGCTCGCCGACCGCAGGTGCCGTTCCAGGCGGCACCAAGATGGAAAAGACGACCGGATTTGCTACCTCCATGCCTGTATGCGCCACGTCGAGCGCGGACCAACTCGACCCTGCGCGAGCGTGTTTCGGCATCGAACGAAAGAACAGTGCCCGAGCGTCGCGCCTGATCAAGGAGGCGAACGACGCCCAAGCGATCCGAGCCTACGATGCGGCGGCCTCAAGGCGGGACATGAAATATGTGCTTGGTGAACCGGCTGAACCGGGACAGCCGCATTTGACGGATTGCTCCTGGAATGTCGACAACCGCAAAGCAAAGAATCTTTTATTCCTGTGGACCAAGCCGATTCGCAGTTGATGTGTGCAAAAAACCCGTTTACATCGGAATCGCTCCCGGCCGCGGTAGGTCGCCGAAGGTCTCCAGCGGCTGCGGGCCGGGCCAGCCGAGAGTGTGTGCTCCAGCGAGATCGGCGCGTCTCTTGCTAAGCGCTCTGCCACGCCGACACCGCGGTTCAGGGTGCTGAACGATCCCAGTAATGCCCGGCCGATGCCGACCGGACACTTCAGACTCTTGCCAACCCGGCAGTCGCGCTGGCGCTCCGCTCCAGACCACCACGCGCCCACCTCCCTCAACCATCAATCGGATTGCCCTCCGCCGTTACCGGACCTGGGAATGTGGGCACATCTGGTCTCGGGTGGTTGAATCTCCCATTCGTCACACGAATCGAGTGAAAGGTCCCAAGCACTCAGCCTCGTCCCCGTCCCTCTCGACCAGCCCACGGGCAGCGCTTGCCTGCCGCCTCCCAGCGCTTGTATCTTAAGAACCGACGCCAGTCACCCGTGCGATTTGCTCTGCGCATCCGCATCCATTCCGAGCCCCGACTCTCCAGCCTAAAGCACAAGACGGCACCGGAGGTGCAAATGGACACGCGCTCCCCGCAGCCCCCGTTCCTCGGCGAGTCCCGCATCCGGCTCGTCGATGGGCTCCTGGCTGTCTTGGAGGAGGTCGAGTCCCGCTGCGAGACCCGCTGGGTCTCGCTCGAAGCCCCCTCCGGCTGGGGCAAGACCCGCGTCGCCCAGGAGCTCTATGCGCGGCTCGCCGCCCGCGAAGCCGAGGGCGACACCGGCCGCTACTGGCCGGCGACCATCCTCGAAACAGTCCCGGAGGCCAGCCTCGACCAGGTGGGCTCGCGCCGCAAGCGCGTCTATCCGCGCTGGATCGAGCGGGGCGCGGCCAGCCTGCCGAGCTTCTTCTGGTGGGGCATCGCCTGCGACATGCGCAGCGACGGCACTGCCACCGAGAGCCTGCTGGCGGATCTTCGCCAGATCGAGACCCACGCCGTCTACCTGGAGGCCGCCTGGGCCGCGCTCGCCTCGGTCGCCGAGCGGCACGTCCCGACCCTCGCCCTGGCCCGCAGCTCGATTCGCGATGCCCTCAGGTCCGCCCGCAAGCGCTTGGGCGGAGCCGCCACCGTTGGCCAGGATGAGATCGCCGGGCACTTCATCGGCAACCTGATCGCCGACGTGCTGGGCATGGCCGTCCCCGGCGGCGGCGTCCTCGCCCAGCTCGCCAGGATCGGGATCGGCAAGGCGGTGAAGGAGACCCGGGACCTCGGCCTGATCGCCGCCGGTGGTCGGTTCGACGTGGACAGGCCGACGGACATCATCGACGGCACCGTCGCCCTGATCACCCGGCTCGCCCGCCCGGGGCTCCCCTTCGTGGCCTTCGTGGAAGACCTGCACCGGGCCACGCCTCTGGTGGATGAGCTGATCGAGCGCCTGGTGCGCTCCAATGCCGCCATCCTGATCGTCACCAGCACCTGGCCCGGCGAGCTGGAGCGCCGCGACCGGCTCGCCGCCCTGACCCTGGACCCCATCGTCGGCAACCGGTGCCTGCGGCTGCGACACGACCAGCCGCTCCCCGCCCCCTTCCCCAAGGGCGCCTCCCTCGACGCCCTGCCTGCCGATGACCTGGCCGGTCTGGTACTCGCCTACTTCCCCGGCACCGCACCCGAGGTCGTCGCCCACCTCGCCGCCCGCTACAACAACCCGTTGCCGCTGGAGCTGGTCTGCAACATGGACAAGCTCCGCCGCGCCTTCGCCGGCGGGGCGCTCAAGCTCACCCCCGAGCAGATCGACGCACTCCCAGACAACGACGTGCGTGCCCTCTACCGCGCGCTCTGGGACGAGCTCCCCGCGACCGCCCAGCAGGCCTTGGCCCTGGCGACCCTGGCCATTCCCCAAGACTCCGCCGCCTGGCACAACCGACTCACCGGCGAGGCCATCGCCGCCTGCGCGGAGGTCGCCGGCTGCCAGGCCGTCGCCGAGACCCTGGGCCAGGATCGGATTCCTCACGGCTGGGCGCGTGTTGTCCAAGAATGGCTGCGCCGATTCAACGAGCCGGACCAACTGCGCATTGCCGAGGAGGAGCGCGCCACCCGCTTCTTCGACCATGAGATCGACGCCCTTTACCAGCGGCTCGGCGAGCAGGTCCGCACCCGCGGCCTCACGGACACCGACCCCGAGACCCAGCACTGCGTCTGGCTGGCCCTGACCCTGCATCGCAAGGGCAAGGGCGGAATCGCCGACACTGAGGCCCTGGGCGCGATTCGGGTATTGCAACGGGCGCTTGGGGACCAGCCCCGGGAACTGTCGAACCGGATTGCACTGGGCGAATACCTCGAACAGCTTCGCGTAGATTCCGAATCCATCGACTTGCTCGCGGCCCGATACGAGTATGCACAAGCGCTCGGGGAGGCAGGGCAGATCACCAGCGCGACAACAGCCCTGGAAGTGCTGCTCCCGGAGCTTGAGCGTCGCCTCGGCCCAGACGATCCGGGCACCCTCATGCTTCGCCACGATATTGCTCATTGGCGCGCCCACTCTGGCGAAATTGGAGCCGCCCTGGACGACTTCGAGAGCATATTGGCAGATCGCCTTCGCACGCTCGGCCCGGATCACCCCCATAGCCTCCGAACGCGCCATGAAATCGCGTATTGGAAAGCAGCGTCCGGCGTCATCGCCGCAGCCCTGAAAGAAATGGGGCCTTTACTTGCGGCCTACGGTGTCGTCCTCGGCCGATGTCACCCCGACACACTCAAGATGCGCCACAATTTCGCCTGTTGGCAGGCGAAGGCAGGCGAGGTCGCAAGAGCGGTCATAAAGCTTCAAGCCGTACTCGCCGACCGTGAGCGAATCATCGGTTCAGAGCATCCAGATACCCTAGCGACGCGTTACGAGCTCACCTACTGGCGATGGCAATTGCCCCCAAGCGATACTGCAGCCGCCCTCGTGAGCTTTGAGTCCCTGCTTGAGGATGACGAGCGTATCTTAGGCCCGGATCGTCCGGAAACCCTTACAACGCGCGGCGTCATCGCCGCATTGCAAGCGCTAACCGGAGACATTCCGGCGGCCCTCCATGCTTTCGAGGCTCTGCTTGCGGATCAGTGCCGCATCCTAGACCGCAATCACACGGACACGTATACGACTCGCGGCAGCATTGCCTACTTGTTGGCGAAGTCGGGCCGATGCGCGAAAGCCCTAACGGAATCCGAGGCTCTTCTCTCGGACCAGGAGCGGAACCTCGACACCGGCCACCCGGAGATTCAGCACACCCGCGATTGGATCGCACAACTGCGCAAGCGCTTCTGACTGAGTTGGGGCTTCGGCCCGAGTACCCGTGGATCCTCGGCGCTGCGCTAATATAAGACGATCGAATCAACGGGCGAGGTGCAACCGGTGAGCAGCGACAGAATCTCCTGTAATCCCAAGGTGATGATGGGCAAACCCGTGGTCATGGGCACGCGGGTGACGGTCGAGTCGATCCTGGAGCGATTGGCGGCCGGCGAGTCCGAGGCACAGATCCTGGAGGCACAGCCGCGGCTCACGCCCGCGGATATCCGCGCGGCCCTGCAGTTTGCCGCCGATGTGCTGCACGGGGACCGCATCTATCCGCACGATGTCGCCGCTTGAGGTCGGGCGGTGAACCTTGTGGCTGACGAGAACGTGGACGCCGCCATCGTCGCGGCGTTGCGGGGCGTCGGCCACGCCGTCGCCTATGTCCGCGAGCTGGAGCCCGGCATCGACGACGAGCGGGTTCTGCTGCTGGCAGAGTCCCAGGGTGCACTGCTCCTCACCTCGGACAAGGATTTCGGTGAGCTGGTCTTTCGTCAACGCCTCCTGCATTCGGGTGTGATCCTGTTCCGCCTTGTCGGCCTCCCGTCAGAGGTTAAAGGCAAGATCCTGGTCTCGGTCCTCCAGACGCACGCTTCCGAGCTGCCCGGGGCCTTCACGGTCATCCGCCCTAGGTCGGTACGTATACGGCCGGGGACATAGCCCGGGAGGATGCGCTGAGCTTGCGAAGCACATTCAAGGACTCACCGGAACCAACCGAGAGGAACGACAGACATGCAATTCCGGAACACCGGAGACCACCCACCATCGGCTCGGATGTCGATGCGACTTTAGTCACACCGACTCGGACGCAGGTGCGACTGAAGTCGCACCTACGCTTGCCGGTATCCAAATTCTCGGAAATCACCTTAGGTTTTGAGGCGTTCGGCCGCCGAATCCGCCCCGATCAGAATCCGTTGGCATTGCGCTTCCCCGTCCCAACCTCGCGGAGAAAATCAACGCGAGCCACCGCACCATGGAAAACCGACCATTGCCGACCGAGATCAACCTCCACCAGCAGTCACGGGTGCTCGAACTCACCTACGACGACGGCGCCCGGTTCAGTCTGCCCTGCGAGTATCTGCGCGTGCTGTCGCCCTCAGCCGAGGTCCGCGGACACTCGCCCGCCACCGCCAAGCTGCAGGTCGGCAAGGAACAGGTCGGCATTACCGACCTGGAGCAGATCGGCAGCTACGCCCTGAAGATTCATTTCGACGACGGGCATCGGTCGGGCCTCTACGACTGGCAGTACCTTTATAAGCTCGGCCGCGCCTGGCAGCCGCTCTGGTTCGACTATCTCGAGCGACTCGCCGCGGCCGGTCACCAGCGCCAGGGTCCTGACCCGTTCGAGGTGCTCAAGGCGCGCGGGGAGGCCCCGTCGCGACTGCCGGAGCCGGCGACGGCATGACCGCCCTGGAGTTGGTCTACGCCTACCATCAGCAGAGCAAACATCACCTCAACGGCTACGCGCCTGGTCCGGGCGGCCTGGACTGGGCGAATCAGCCGGACCCGTTTCGGGTCTTCACGGGGGCACCCGGGATCGACCTGCGGCTGGCAGCCGATGCCGAGACGGCGCTGTTCTCAGGGATTCGCGGCGGCGAGCGGCCGCATCCGGCGCCGGTGGACCTGGCGCATCTGGCGGTGTTGTTGGAGTTGTCATTCGGACTCTCGGCCTGGAAGTCCTATGGCGATGCCCGGTGGGCGCTGCGCTGCAATCCGTCCAGCGGGAATCTGCACCCCACCGAGTGTTACCTGATCACCGGCGCCCGAACGGACCTCGCAGGCGGGGTCTATCACTATGTCAGCCGGGATCACCGGCTGGAACAACGGGCGCTCGACCTGGAGACAGCGGCGGCGGGGCCGCCAACCGCGGGCCTGGTGCTGGCGCTCAGCAGCATCCACTGGCGGGAAGCCTGGAAATACGGCTTGCGCGCTTTCCGCTACTGTCAGCACGATCTCGGCCACGCCATCGCGGCGGTCGCCTATGCTGCCGCGGTTCTGGGCTGGCAGGTGACGCGGCTGCCCTGGGGCGATGCGCTGCTGGCCGGGCTGCTGGGGCTCGACCGGGCCGATGAGTTTCCGCCCGGTCACCAGGAGGCCGCGGATGTGGCACTCTGGGTCGGCCCCGCGGTCCCCTCGGCGGCCGAACTCACGCGACTGCGCCAGGCACCGCGGTGTTTCCAGGGCCGGGCGAACCGGTTGAGCCGGGACTACCGGCACTGGTCGGGAATCGCCACCGTGCATGAGGCCGCTGAGCGCCCGGAGGCGGCGCTCCCGGTCGCCGCGCAATACCCGAGCCTCCCGCCGCCGGCGGCGAACCCCTGCGCCCTCACCGCCGCCGATGTGATCCGCCAACGCCGCAGTGCTCAGGCATTCGACGGGACGACGCCGCTGTCCGCGCAGCGCTGGTTCGCCATGCTGGACGCGCTCTTGCCGCGCGCCGGGGTGCCGCCCCTGGACGCCTGGACCGGGCCGACCCGTGTCCATCTGGCACTGTTCGTCCACCGAGTGGAGGGGATCGCCCCCGGACTCTATTGCCTGGCGCGCGACCCCGCGGCCATCCCCGCGCTACGCACTGGCCTGAGGACAGACTGGCGCTGGGAGCCCGTCGAAGGCGCACCCGCCCACCTGCCGCTGTTCTGTCTGGTCCACGGCGACGCCCGCGCGGCGGCACGCCAGCTCGCTTGTCATCAGGATATTGCCGCCGACAGCGCCTTTGCGGTCGGGATGCTGGCGGACTTCGATGCGGCGCTCGCGGATGGACCCTGGCACTATCGGGAACTCTTCTGGGAGTGCGGCCTGATCGGTCAGATCCTCTATTTGGAGGCGGAGGCGGCGGGGCTGCGCGGGACCGGCATCGGCTGCTTCTTTGACGACGCCGTGCATGACCTGCTGGGCATCGCCGACACCCGGTGGCAATCACTCTACCACTTCACCCTGGGCGGTCCGCTGGAAGACCAGCGGTTACAGACCGAGCCGCCCTATGCTCATCTGGAGACGCGAGCGTCATGATCCGTTCGCCCATGCGCATCCGTGCGATCCTGGCTCCCCTGTTGCTGGCGTGGCTGCCGGTGGCCGGTTGTGCGCCGCCGGACGGACCGGCGCCGATCAGCGGCGATGTGCCGGAGGCGCGCGGCTGGCGGGCGGAGACCCTGGTCACCGGGCTCGAACACCCCTGGTCCATCGCCTGGCTGCCGGACGGCACGGCCCTGATCACCGAGCGTCCCGGGCGCCTGCGCCTCGTGCGTGACGGCCGGCTGGACCCCAAGTCCATCGCCGGGGTGCCGGAGGTCTTGGTCTATGGTCAAGGCGGTCTGCTCGACGTAGCACCGCACCCGCGCTTTGCCGAGAACCAACAGGTCTATCTCACCTTTGCCCAGGGCACCAAGGACGCCAACCGCACCGCCCTGGCACGGGGGCGCCTGCGCGCGGGCCGGCTCGAAAACCTCCAGGTCATCTTCCACAATGCCGACACCAAGAACGACGGCCAACATTTCGGCTCGCGTTTGCTGTGGTTGCCCGACGGCTCCCTACTGATGACCATCGGCGACGGCGGCAATCCGCCGATCGCCCATGCCGGAGCCAACATCCGCAATCAGGCGCAAGATCTGAGCACCCACTTCGGCAAGGTCGTGCGCCTGAGCGCGGACGGTCAGCCGCTTCCCGACAACCCCTTGGTGAGCCGGCCGGGTGCCCGCCCGGAAATCTGGACCCTGGGTCACCGCAACATTCAGGGTCTGGCCCGCGACCCCCGCACCGGCCGGGTCTGGGCCACCGAGCACGGCGCCCGCGGTGGGGATGAACTCAACCTCCTGGTCGGCGGCGGCAACTTCGGCTGGCCGGTGGTGACCTACAGCATGGAATATTGGGGACCCAAGATCGCGGACGCGACTAGCCGGCCGGGGATGGTCGATCCCCGGCTGGTCTGGGTTCCGTCGAAGGCCCCCAGTGAACTCGCTTTTTACAGCGGCGAGCGCCTGCCGGGCTGGCAGGGCGACCTGTTCAGCGGCGCACTGAAGTTCGGCCAAGTCCGTCGGCTCGACCTGGACGGCGAGCGGGTGGCGGGCGAGGAGAAACTCACCATCGGCGCCCGCGTGCGCGACGTGCGGCAGGGGCCTGACGGTTTCCTGTATGTCCTCACCGACGAGGCCAACGGACGCTTGCTGAGAATCGTCCCCGACTGAGAATTGCATTCACAGAGCCTTGCGTTTAGCGTGCAGGATCTAACAGCCGCACCGACCCGGCCCATCGACGGACCGACCTGGACGCACCACCCTGGGGGACGCAACTCGCCATGCGATTTTTCGACATCATTGCCGCCCTGCTCACGCTGTCCGCGTTGTTCAGTTGGTTCAACCACCGGTTTCTGAAACTGCCGACCGCGATCGGCCTGATGTTGATCGCGCTGCTGATCTCACTGACCCTGCTGCTGCCGATTCCGGGCAGCGATGGGCTGGAGAATGAGGTGAAGCAGATGCTCGACAGTATTCCCTTCGACGAGGCCGTGCTGCACGGGATGCTCGGCTTCATGCTCTTTGCCGGAGCGCTGCACGTCAAACTCTCCGATCTGGCGCAACATAGACGGGCCATCGCCTTGCTCGCGAGCCTCGGGGTGCTGATCTCGACCGTGCTGGTCGGCTTTGGCGCCTGGCTGCTGTTCCTCCTGCTGGGGCTTAAGGTTCCCCTGATCTACTGCATGGTGTTCGGCGCCCTGATCTCGCCGACCGACCCCATCGCGGTGCTCAGCATTCTGAAGCAGGCCGCGGCGCCGAAGAGTCTGGAGACCAAGATCACCGGCGAGTCGCTGTTCAACGATGGTGCGGCCGTCGTGCTCTTTCTGGTACTGGCGCAGATTGCCGTCGGCGCCGAACAGTTCCATCCGGGGCTTTTTCTGACCACCTTCCTGCAAGAGGCCGTCGGCGGCTTCGCCTTGGGTCTGGTCAGCGGCGGTCTCGCGTATTACATGATGCGCAGTATCGACAACTATCAGGTCGAGGTGCTGATCACCCTCGCGGTGGCAAGCGGCGCCTATGCGGTGGCCGAACACTGGCATGTCTCAGCGCCGATTACTGTCGTCATCGCCGGCCTGCTGATCGGCAACCTGGCCCGTGACGGGGTCTGGTCGGACCAGACGATGCGGCATGTCGACAGTTTCTGGGAGCTGACCGACGAGATCCTGAACGCCGTGCTGTTCGTCCTGATCGGGCTCGAGGTGATGGTGCTGACCCTCACCGGATCGATCCTGCTCGCCGGTCTGCTGACCATCCCGCTGGTCCTGGTCGCCCGGGCAGTCAGTACCGGCCTGCCAATGGCATCCCTGACCCGGTTCCGCACCTTTGCCCCCGGCGTGGTCGCGATCCTGACCTGGGGCGGGCTGCGCGGCGGCATCTCGGTGGCGATGGCCCTGGCCTTGCCGCACGGCGAGATCCGCGACCTGTTGGTGTCGGTAACTTACATCGTGGTGGTGTTCTCGATCCTGGTGCAGGGCCTGACGCTGGGTCCGGTCATCCGTGCGATGGGGCGCCGGGCCGATCGGGAGTTCGCCTCAAGCGATTTGGCGGGATCGGCCCTGCCCGCGCGGTCAGACTGATGCACGCGACCCGCGTCGCGTTGCCGCGGGCAACCTACCTGACCGGCGCGCTCTGGGGCCTCTTCGCCATTTCGATCTGGGTGGGGTGGATCTTATTGACCCGATTCGGCGTCACGACCTCCCTCTCGCCCTTCGACATCACCGCGTTGCGGTTCGGCTGTGCCGGCGCGCTCTTGTTGCCGATCGTGATCCGCGACGGGTTTGCGGTCCGTCAAGTCGGCTTACCACTGTCGATCGTCTCGCTGTTCGCGTACGCCAAGGCGGTCGGAATCCTCGGGGCCTCGCTGGGCTCAAGCTTTGCCTCGCTGGTCCCCGTGCTGGCCATGCTCGCGGCAATCCCGCTCCTCGGTGAGGTGCCAAGACCCGTCGACTACTTCGGCATCGCGGCAATCACCTTGGGTGTGTTCCTGTCCAGCGGTGCCTATCAGGCATTCGCCCCGGCTGGGATGCGCAACTAGATCGCTGCGTTGAAGCACTGCGTTCTCCCCTGGCAGGAGTACAAGGCTTCAGCCTTGTCGCGGGTACGGCGAGATCTCCACCCCTTCACCAAGTTGCCGGAAAAGCGTCGGCACTTGGAATCACGGCTCGGCGACCTAACTCGTCCGGCTAAGCAGTAGCCGGACGGGTGTGACCCGTCCCCCATTCAAGAGACACCGACGATGACCCTTCGCTTACCCCTGAAACGCCAAGCGCTGGCCTTGTTCACCGCCCTGTTGCTGACCGCCTGCCTGTCCGAGGCCGGGCCGACCCTGACCGCCCCGGAGGCCAACGACCAGGCGCGCACCGGTGCACTCACCCTGATCGACATTCGCACCCCCGAGGAATGGCGTCAGACCGGCGTCGCCGCGGGTGCGGTACGCATCGAAATGCGCAACCCCAAGGGGCCGGACGGCTTTGCGGAGGCCGTGCTCGCCGAGGTGAAGGGCGACCGCAACGCCCCTATTGCGCTTATCTGCCGCACCGGAAATCGTACCACCTATATGCAAAAAGAGCTCGAGGCACGCGGCTTTACCCATGTCTACAATATCAAGGAGGGCATGGTCGGCAGCGCCGCCGGGCCGGGCTGGATCAAACGCGGGCTGCCGGTACAGCCGTGCAAACAGTGTTGACGTTGGCCGTCGAACCATGAGCGCCGTACTGGAACTGACCGGGCACCGATTCAGCCGGGCACACTATGACCGGATGATCGATGCGGGCGTATTCGGACCGCAGGACCACGTGGAGTTGCTGGATGGGGAGATCATCGACATGGCACCCCAGAAGAGCCGGCATGCGACCGCGGTCACGCTAGTCGCGGACGCCTTGCGTAGCGCATTCGGCGCCGACGTCACCGTGCGCCTCCAGCTCCCGTTCAACCTCGACGACCACTCGGCGCCCGAACCCGATGTCGCCGTCGTCCCCGGCAAACCGCGTGACTACCGCGATGCCCACCCCGCCCGTGCATTACTCATCTGCGAAATTGCCGACACCACACTCGCCTATGATCGCGGACGCAAGCTCGCAGCCTACGCCCGTGCGCGCGTGCCTGAGTATTGGATTCTGGACTTGAACGGGGAGACACTGGAGGTCTGCCGCGATCCGCAGAACAGCGGTTATGCCCAACGGCGGGTGCTGGCGGCGGATGCCCAGGCCTCCCCGCTGGAAATAGGCACTCAGCACATCTTGGTCAGCGACCTGCTGCCCTGAAGGCCTTGGACATAAACCCGGCCACCGCGCGATCTGCACCGTCGTCGGTCCGCACA
>JACDZJ010000063.1_pt1 | contig 52131 bp, 51 predicted proteins | sample 7365721 | NCBI WGS metagenome assembly JACDZJ01 (sample SAMN15143480, study PRJNA637477) | pond metagenome | biome: freshwater wetland ecosystem [ENVO:00000243]; feature: pond [ENVO:00000033]; material: pond water [ENVO:00002228]; isolation source: pond water containing pink berries ... | reverse complement strand
TTCTAATTTTAAAATAATGTATCAATGATTTTATAACTTATATAATGTCTAATAACTATTGTTGAAGCAAGATAAGTTGCAAATGTAGAGATTGCTGCTATCTTGTGGTATTTAACTAAATCAGGATCATGGGTTGACCTTTCGGCTAAAACATTGGTAGTTATCATACCTATAAAGTGCAAAATTGAAAGTGTTTTATTAATTTTAACATTAGACCAACCACTGTTTCTATCTTTTAACCGTGGTGTAGCAAATAAAACCATAGTTGCTGTAGAAAAATAGAGGAGATTGGTAACACCTGCTAATTCTTGATGTAAATCCCTGATTTCTTTATCTTTATTAATCATTATTCCTGTAACACCAAAACTTGCCAATCCTGCTAGAGTAGCATATCCTAAAAATTGATGTGCAGAAATCATTTTATCTCTGATTGAAATTTCTCTTTCTCTATCTGAAGGGGACAAATCAAATTTATCGAAGTTTCTCATTAATCCCTTTTTGCCCCAAAGTAATCGTTGAGTTAAAAACATCTTTTGTGGTATTTGATTAGAAGAATCGGACGGAGAAACCAATTTAACCATGGTTGTGGTGTCCTCAGTTGTATTCACAGTTGGTTGAAGCGTGGGTTTAACCACTGTATTGGATGTTAAAAATGTATCATCACTCCAAAACAAAGTATCTGATTGTGCAAACCCAATAATTCTTTGTAATACAAAGCAAATGGATCCTATTATTTTTTTCATACATGTGTCATTTTAAGTATATTAATCGTGTTTTTTTTAACTTTCTGATTTTCGAATCGATTTTCAATCAGTAAAAATTGGAAAAACTATGCAATGATAATCAATTATTTTATTCGAGAAGTGTACTTTTAATGGAGTTTTTTTAACTCGATTTTTGAAAATAAACGTGCTTTACTTAACAGAAAATTTAACTTCTGGTTTTCTATAAATCCTACTTTTTTTGCAATATCAACTGTATTTGCAAAATTTTGGCGGGAAACTATGAAATCAGGTTCAATGATTAACAATCTACCCGTAGGTTTTAATATTTCAAACATTTCTTGAAAGAAATTATTCTTGTCAGGAATTTCATGTATAACATAAACTGTTATTATTAAATCAATTAATTCCATTCGGTTTGTGTATCCTTCAGTTACAAGAATTGGAGTAATATTAGAAATCTGTAAATCAAATATTTTAGTAGCTAATTTCACCAGCATTTCTTTTTGAATATCAACAGAATATACTTTTCCTTCATTCCCAACCAAATCAGATAAAGGAATAGTAAAATAGCCATTTCCGCAACCATAATCCAATACTGTAATTCCTTTTTCAACAAAAGGTGCTAGAATTTTGTAGGGATTTTGCAACAATCTTCTAATTTTGTTATCCAATGTATCTGCCTTTTGTGCTGAAAAAATATGGTTTTTTTCTACTTTCATCTGTTTATTTATTTTTTAAATTTATACTTAGTTAAAACGGCTCAAATTGCTAAACTTTCACATGCAATTATTCAAATCAAATCAATTCAACTTAAGAATAATTTTTATGAAATATTTGATTACCAATTACACTAATTGTTATAAATAATATTATGAATTAAGTAATACCCCTCATTTTGACTTGCTTAATAAACTATCTTAATTTTAATGTTTTTTTTTGAGGAGATATATTATTAACGCGAGTTTGATATAATCATTTGTTCGTAAGGACTTTAATATCAATAGAAAAAAAGTTAATTTTGAATTATTTCCCACATGGAGACATATTAATATCCAATCGGTGGAATTCATTTCTTGAATGCAATATTTATTGGATTGAAATCCATACGGGAAATATAAAACTTTGTATTACAGCATTTTAATTATATTCTTATATCAAACTCACGTTATATTTATTATTGCAAAAACTAAAATTGAATTTTCCAACTAAGTGATGGCAGCATTACACTTTCATATTTATAATAAAATTCATTAGTTAATAAGTCTTCAGTTGGACTCATTGGACTCTTTGAATTTAAAATATTAAGGATCTGAATAGACCATGTAGTGTTGATTTTTTCACGATTTCTTGTATAACTAGCACTAATATCGAAACGATAATTTGTAGGTTGCTGAGTTTCAAAATACGCTGACTGATTGGTTTGATTGCTATAATCGACCGGACTAATATAATTTCCAAGATTGATATATAATCTGCCGTTTAAACTCAGTATGTTTTTTTTATTTATTATAAATTCTTTTCCTCCGAGTATATTGGTAATAAATTTTTTATTATAAATGGTATTGCGCTCAATCCCATCACCTCCTTTAAATTTTGAATCGAAAAGCGATGCTGTAATTGTATAATAATAATTGTTCTCAAAGAAACGCTCTAAGGTAAGGTCTATACCCATATTTCGTCCTGTACCTTTATTAACCAATGATTTATTGAATGTATTTAAATCAATTAGGTTAATTATCGAAAAGGCTGTATTTTCTTCTACTGGTACATCAAATAGGGTTTGATAATATGGCTCAATTTTAAGTCGAATATTATTGCTAATAGACAAATCATACCCAAAAACAAAATGATTCGCTTTCATAAAATCTAGATTTTTATTTGGCAAAATTATTCCTGTTTGTGATGATTTTTCAACAAAGTAAACATTGAGACTATGAATTTGACTGTGTCTTCCGTAAGCAAAACTAAGTGTATTTTTATTATTTACAGACCATTGAATACCAACACGAGGTTCAGTACTATTCGTATTATTTAATGCTAAGTGCTGTTGGTGTACTCCTGCATTGATGTTGATATTTTGTAGCAAATCGTATTTTATCTGTAAATAACCTTGCCACATGTTAGTGTTACCATCATGGTTTACAAGTTGCACCATAGGATTTGGTCTCGAGTTCGATTTATAATTTTTGATATCGTAAAACAGATATTCAGCATCAATTCCAGTTCTCACAAACAAACGAGAAGATATTTTTTGGTTGAAACTTGTCGAAAACATGTATTTCCCATAGATATTGTCCATTTTCTCGTCCCAATAATAAATATCGTCAGTATATAAATTTTTTAATATATTGTTCTTTGTCGAAGCATTCACTCCAATCGAAGTTGAAATATATGCTGTATGACCAATATTCAATTTGTGTTTTAATCCAAGAATCCCTGTACTTGATTTGTCATCTATGATTTCTTTTTCTTTTTCCTTATCCAATTCATTACCAGATTTATAACTTTCTAAACCTCCTGAACCCCACAGCGAGAAAATACCTATTTTTGTGGGAAAATTAAATTTAAAACTTAAATCTTGATAAACAGGTAATCCGGTTTCATCAGGCAGGATGTCTTGAACGATGCCAAATGTTGAATATCGATAATTGAAAATATAAGATGAATTTGTGTTTTTAATAATAGGACCTTCCGAAGCCACATCCAGACCCAATACTCCTGCTTGAAAAGTATGTTCATATTTCTCTGTATTTCCGGTTTTAAGTTTCATATCGAAAACCGATGAAAGTGCATTACCATATTCTGCCGGAAATGCACCGGTTAGGAAATCGGAATTGCTTAGCACTTGTTTACTTAAAATGGATACAAAACCTCCACCCAAAAAGTCTTCTCCGGCAAAATGATTGGGGTTATCCACAGAGAGTCCTTCAATTCGGTATCCGGTACCAAATGGAGCATTTCCGCGTACTACAATTCCATTTGATTGTAATGAACCATCTGAAACTCCGGCAAACGTGGATACCAGCCTTCCGGGGTCATCGAGCCCTCCGGCATAACGACCTGTTTCCTCTACAGTGAATGATCTACCACTCAATGTTATCATTGAATTTAATGGCTTCTCTTTGCCGCGAGCACTAACAACTACCTCATTCAAGGTTGTTACCGCTTCTTTCAAATCAACATTTAGGATCACTTCTTTCCCCGAAGTAACCATAACCGCTGGAATAACTTTAGTTTCATAGCCTATATAAGATAACTGAATATCGTATCGGCCAATAGGCACATTGTTGATTTTGAATTTTCCATCATTGTCGGTAGTAGAACCTAATGTTGGGTTAGTCGATAATAGTATAACACTTACGCCAAGTAATTTATCTTGGCTCGCTTGGTCGTACACATTTCCTTTAATTGTTTGTGTGTATTGTGCATTTATGCTTCCAGCATGTAAAAAACTGATTACAAAAAATGCAATTGTAATTCCAATATTCTTCTTGTTTTTCATAACGATATATTTTTTAGTTAAACAATACTGCAAAAGTATCGTGCCAATATTTTACGTGCATTGACTCAAGTCAAAAATCTATTGTAAATAAAAAAAAAGCGAAAGGATTGATATTAAAGAAATGAAAAAATTCGAATTTCGTGTTTTTCGAAGTAGTAGGTGTGATTTCGAATTTTAATAGGATGATGAGTTGATAATACTTCTACGTTATTATTAATCAATTTATAGACAATTGAGCAATAAGTAGAAAAAGGATGAATTTTCATATCAACCATTTCACGATGAACCTGACGTTTACAAAAAAGATTGAGTTTATAACTTCAGCTTTGCTGATTTATTTCCAAATTCATTACAATGTGTTTTTACCTCAACTGTACATCCAGGTTTAATTTCTGTTATTACAAGTTCCTGAATTTCAGCTTCAGGGCTCGATTGTTTCGTTAGTTTTATTTTCTTTACTTCCTTTCCATCGACCATAATTTTAATCATATCAATGAAATGTGAATTTACGTTTTTTACCGGATGTATTACCTCAATGTATAAAAGACCATGATTGTACGACAAAATTATTTTCTTTGCAGGGTCAGGCTTTACATAAATAAAAAATGAAGATGCCAAAAGCAGTAATATTAAGACATATATTTTCATAATAAATCAATTTTTTAAGTGAATAAATAGAAGTAAAACATGATGAATGAATGGATTGTACAAGCAACTAATCCAAGTATGCCAATACGCCTATGAAGATGCATTTTTACGGGTGTTTTGATGATTCTATACCCTAATAAAGATGTGAAAATAATGAGTATAAAGCCAATAATTCCTATCCAAATTGATGTTTCATAAATTGGAAAATTTTCCATATTATTAAATAATATCGATTAAATTTTAATTACTATTGTTGAAGCAAAATACGCTGCGAATGTAGTGATTGCGGCTATCTTGTGGTATTTTAATAAATCTGAATTGTGTGTTGACCTTTCGGCCAATACATTGGTAGTTATCATACCTATAAAGTGCAAAATTGAAAGTACTTTATGTATTTTAACCTTAGACCAACCACTGTCTCTATCTTTTAATCGGGGAGGGGCAAATAGCACCATAGTTGCAGTCGAAAAATAGAGTAGATTGGTAACGCCGGCTAATCCTTCGTGTAAATCCCTCACATCATTGTCATTTTTTATCATTATTCCTGTCACACCAACACTTGCTAAGCCTATTAATGTAGCATATCCTAAAAATTGATGAGCAGAAATCATTTTATCTCTGATTGATATTTCTCTTTCTCTGTAGGAATGGGACAATTCAAATCTATCAAAGTTTCTCATCAATCCCTTTTTGCCCCAAAGTAATCGTTGAGTTAAAAACATCTTTCGTGGCAATGGAATTGTGGAATCGGACGGAGAAACCAATTTAACAAACTGAGTCGTGTCGTCAATTGTATTTACTATTAGAACTTGCTTGGGTTGATCCATTGAGTCGGTTGATAATTTGGAATTATCACTCATATTATCTATGTCCGATTGAGTAAAAGCCATATTTGTATTCAATATAACCAAAATGGCTACAATTAGCTTTTTCATTTGTGTGTAATTTAGTAAATAGTTTGTACTTAATTATTTCCACTTTCGTGGTTTGGATTCACTGTTTTTGCAGTATGAATGTGATTTTTTTTCAATAATAATCAACCTTAGCATGCATGTTTTGTATTGTTACAAGTTTTTTTGATATTATTTTATCAGTATTCTTGTCTTGCTTAATAGTAAATTTATCGTCTTATATTCAAAGAATCCTACTTGTTTTGCAATTGCAAGTGTATTATCGAAATTTTGCCTTGAAACAATGAAATCAGGCTCAATCATTAACAATTTGCCATTGGGTTTTAATGTTTCAAATACTTCTTTAAAAAAGTTATACTTGTCAGGAATTTCATGTATAACATTAGCTGCTATCACAAAATCAATACTAACTTGCAAGTTGGTGTTATTATTAGCAGTATGAATCGGAATGATGTTAGCAATCTTCAATTTCAATATCTTAGACTTTAATTTGTCTAACATTTCCTTCTGTATATCAACCGAATACACTTTACCGGTAGACCCTACTATTTCCGAAAGCGGTATAGAAAAATATCCACTTCCGCAGCCATAATCCAAAACTGTCATTCCCGTTGATATATATGGTTTTAAAATTTTGAAAGGGTTTTGTAGCAACCTTCTGATTTTATTGTCCAGAATTTTTGATTGATGGGCAGGGTATAGGTGCGTTTGTTCTTTCATATTTGTTCATGTATTTGAAAAAAATTATGGAATATAAATCCCCTCTCCGAATTTTAGAACAAGAAATCTATCTTTTGGTAGTTGATAGTAATTCATTGCGGTATCTAAATCTTTTTCATGCTGATCGATGGTTTGTTCCGGATGTTCTGCGAATGTGGCGTAATGCATACCTATACTTTGTTTTGATTGGAGCAAAATATGTGCTTTTACGGCATCATCAGGGTTCATGTGTTGCTTTTTCATAAACCATCTTTTTTCATAACTCCCAATAGGAAATATAGTTAATCGAAAGCTTGAGAAACGGTGGCTTAATTTCTCCAAAAAACTCCCGTATCCGGTATCGCCTGCAAAGTAGATATTACCAACAGCATTCGAAATGACAAATCCACCCCAAAGCGATTCGTTGCCATCAAACAATCCTCTGCCCGATTTGTGTAAAGCCGGAACAAATGTAACATCAATACTATCAGGCGTTAGAGTGAATTTATTCCACCAGTCCATCTCTTGCACTTTGTCGAAAGGAATATCATCGAGCTGTTTTTTAACTCCCAATCCAGTAATGAGAATCGGTTTGTCTCTCTTTGCAAGTATTTCAAGTGAAGGTAAGTCTAAATGATCATAATGATTATGACTTATTAATATGATATCAATTTTTGGAAGACTATCAATTGGTATTCCTGGTTTTCGGACACGTTTTACACCCATGAATGATATAGGGCCGGCATAATCCGAAAAAATAGGGTCTGTCAGAATATTTACACTATCAACTTGTATCAGAATCGTTGCATGGTTTATATAGGTAACTTTTAACTCCCCTTTCTTTACATATCTTGGAGGAGCTGGCTGAGGAGGATCGTTTACCCATTTAGGCCATTCTACAGTTTTCATTTTCCACATCCATTTGATAGTCATTGAGAAACTATGCTCAGTTGAATCAATCGCTGGATTATAAAATTCATTTCCATCGCAATGATCTGTTACCAAAAAGGATGCACAAGAATTAAAAACAATTGCAAAATATGTTAATATCAACATTTTTGTTATCGGCATATTCAAATCTTGAATACAATGTGATATTATAATCCGGGTTTTCATAAATAAATAGCATATTTCTATTAAAACATAGGCACCGGAATATCAGAATATATTCCTTCGTGAGGCGGCTTTGATATGCCTACAACTTCACCCTTTTCTAAATCGATGTCAACATATAACATTGGTATCTGCTGTTTTAAGTAATTGAGAATTTTTGATGGTTCTGTATCCTTAATTAGTTTTGCCAATGAAATCAAAACTCTCTTTTTTGTTGGAGCAGTATCTTCTAAATTTCCATGAGATGATGTTCGCGCTTGTGGATTATTGTGTTCATTTAACTCATTTGTCATTCCTAATTCAGGAAAAATCCAAGTTTGCGGCATAACATAGAATATTTTGGAGTCTCCTTTTTTGAATAATGTTGATATTTCTTCTTGTACCTTCCTGTCGCCGAGCATAATATCAATAGTCTTATCGGTTACTCGCTGCGAAATATTGGTTACCGAAACTGCTAAATAATCACTTCCACAAGAAGTTGACATTTTTGAAATGGAGTAATTTCTTAAGCCGATAGCCGATAAAATGGTTATACTTATTACCGACGCATAAATAAACAAAATGGTTGAACCATATAGAAATTTATTTTTTGGAAAATGGAAATTTGATATACCTAAGTGTAATATCTTAGGAAAAAACATCCCAGTTTTATTGAAATAGGGTGGATATGTATCCTTATATTTCATCATACATTCCTTTTCTTCGGCTCTGGCAAGTAAGTAGTATATAAAAATCATAGATACGAACATAATCCAGACAATTAATCTTGACCAGACAAGCGACATCCCAAACCCAAAAAGTATCCATGCTGCATATTGTGGGTGGCGGATAAAGTTGTAAATCCCGCCGGTTACAGCCCCTTTTTTTGTAAATTTGGAATAATAAATTTGAATAAATCCTACAATAAATACTATTGATCCGATTGCCATCATTATCCACCCAGCGTTAATTAGAAAAGGTATGATTGTGCTGTCTGTTTCAATAAAATGTGGCAAAATGGTCTGTATCAATCTGGCTGTAAGAGCGTTCTCGTTTAAAAATTTCAACGGAATTTCATACACCGAATAAAAAAATGCAGCAAATGGGGTTGCCATATAAAGCATTTCGAATAGAATTAAAATGTATGGAAACCAAGCAAGGTTTAGAAATTTGTTTTTTTTAGTTGATTCTGTCATGGTAGTTTTCATCTGTTTATTATTAGCCCCCTAACCCAGACCTCACCCCAACCCTCGGAAACTTGTCCAGCAAGCGGGAATGGAGAGGGAGAAAGAAGGGGGAAAGAGAGAGGTTTGTAAAATTTATAATCATTCCCTCGTGTGTCCTAATCCCGATAGTTATCTGGATACTTCGTACATGTGTGTTTCATTCTATTTCATTCATTTTTTTAATTGCAAATGCAGGCGCAATTCTGGACATCAAGTAGAGTATTTTTGCTCCCCCAACTTTTATTTCTGATTTTCCTTTTTCAAGACCTTTTATCATTTCCGCAACAGCTTTTTCTACGGAAATGGCAATCTTAGGCGGTGTTCCTTTGTGCCAAGGCGTATCAACTGCCGGAAACATAACTTCAATCACACTGATTTTTTCGTTATTCAAATTTAATCTTAAGGTTTGAGTAAATGAATGTAGTGCTGATTTTGATGAATTGTAGAATGGATAGATAACACGTGGCGCGTAAATGAGACCTGTAGTTATATTTATAATTGCAGGCGCATTGTTAGTTGTCAATGTGCTATAAAGCAGCTTTATTAACCGAATAGGAGCCAAAAGATTAGTTTGATATTCATTCTCTGCCAACAATAGAGCATCTGGTTGGTTGAAGAAGTCAACTTTATTGACAGTAGCAGCATTATTGATTAGGATGTTTAAATCCCGATGATTTACGCTGATTTTTTTTGCAAAATCAGCGCAATCTACACTGTTGGAAAGATCACATTGATAAGTAATGAGTTCAGGAATTAATTTCTTTGCAACCACGAGCTTTTCATTCGATTTGCCACAAATAATTACTTTATTACCACTTTGTAATAACACTTTGCTTAGTTGTAGTCCTATGCCTGAACTGCCACCTGTGATAAGTACGGTATTGTTTTTTAGATTCATATAACTAATATTTTTGAGTGAATAATACTGCAAAAATATCGTATACAAATTAGGGATGCATTGACCTACATCAAAAAAGCATTCTTTTTCTGATTCTGCTTAAAGTTTCGGGTTGAATACCTAAGTATGATGCTACTATTCCTTGTTTTATTCGTTGTTCCATTCCGGGGAATTCTGTGAGGAAGTTTTTATATCTTGTTTCGGCATCAAGCAGAAGTAGGTCTCTTTCTCTTTTTTCCTTTATCATGTAGCCTTTTTCAACTAATTTCAAAAGAAACTTAACCCAAAATATGTCTTTTTCTACTAATAACATATAAGTTAACCAGTTAATTTCTAATACCTTCGATGTTTCGAGTGCTTCGATAAAGAAATGGGAAGGATGTTTCAATATCATTGCAGAATATGAACTAAGAAAATTGTTTTCGGTTAATATTCCCTTTGTAAATTCTTCGCCATTGTCCTTGATATAAACATATCGAAACAAACCCGAAATAACAAAAGCAATTTTAGTAGGAATTTCTCCTTCTCGAATGAAGTAGGCTGAACTTTCAATTGTTTTTTCTTTACCTATCGATATTAATTCATCAATTCGATTTTCAGGTAAAAATATTGTTAATTGTTCTCGCATACACATAATGCTAAGGTTTTCAAGATGAGTAAATATAAATTATTCGTAAAAGTACAAAAATATTGGAATAAAATTCAATTCCTGTCATTTTTCTTAAATCCCCGAACAGGAGTCAAATAGAAACCACCTTACAGTAGCTTCATTTTTTGTTCATATTTTTTCAAAACAAGCGCATAACTTTCGTCCAATAATCCTTTGATTAGAGGAATTGAATCAGCATCGGGATTGAGAATTGCCACCCAATGTAACCAAGCGTAAATGGGATGCGGAGTGAGTTGGTTAAGCTTTGCAAAATCGTGTCCGGTCGAAACAATTCCGCCTTTTGGAGGTCTGGAAGGCTTTTTACCAAAGTGTTTTTCGTACGAAGTTTTTGATATTCCAACGTTGATTCGATAAACATCTTCTCTGAAAAGTGCAGATGCCTTGTCGTTTGGTCCGTCATTTTCTTTTATTGTGACAAAGTAAATCCCTTTGGGAAATGCTCCAATCGGATTGTAAAAGAAACTCAGTTCAGCATACGCATTCAGCACTACTAATCCTTTATATGAATTTAGTATTTCGATTTCAAATTGTGCTGCTGTCATTCAGTTTTTTTACTTATTTTAAAATGGCTTGTTGGTATTTTTTTAGTAAGTTGGGGTTGTCAATCGAGCCATGATGTTGAATTTGTTTCCATTCGTTGTGGCATTTAATAAAAATCCGCGATGTCCTGATTGCCAAATCAATTCTTTCGTTTCCCATTTCAACATATCCCCTTTCACGACCGGTTGCAAAAAACATGTTTTCAGTAACGTGCAACGTAAAGTCGAAAAATTCAACATAAACCGTGGCTTCGCCTGTGAAAATTCTATTATACACACTTCTAATTTCGTCCCAATCCCTCATAATTCCGCCTAGCGGATTATTCATTGAGCTTTCTTTGCTATTAAACCAAACCAGTTGCATTAAGTTCATATCACACTGATTGAATGCTTTATAAAACTGAATGAGGATTTTTAACTCTTTGCTCGTTATATCCGAAACAAGCTCAGAACCTGTGATAACAGAAACTGTATTTTCCATGATATTTTTTTTTGCAAATATCGTGATTATTTTTAGTAATTTCCTTGATCTATGTCAAAAAAATTGGTTTTATCTTATTCTACTAATTTATTAAGATTAAAAAACCAGATACATTACTATTTGATTGACAATAATCGGTTTTCAATGGACGCATAATGGTTGTGAAATATATGTGAAATTTAACTTTTCAATGAATCAGTCTTATCTATTTTCCAAAAAATGGCTTAATCAAGTTTATACTTTCCAATATGGTCGGTTAAGTCACCACCCAAATAGATAAACCCATCCGACTCCTCAATGGAACTAGCTTCAGAAACGTATTTTCCGGTTGTATCGTAGTACGTTTTTAAAATTTCTCCATTTTCGCTAATGTGCATAACCATTCCAAAAGGTTCTTGTTTTGGCTGAAGCCAAAGAGGAATGGCATAAATGATTTTTTTTAACCAAATTTTGGGTTGAATGTTATCCAGTAAATCGTCTCTTCTGGTTGTAAATCCTAACCAAAAACTGCCATCTTTTCTTCTTGAAATTCCGTTTGGTAAACCTGGTAAATTCTCTAAAAACATATCTGTTTTTCCTTTATTTTCACCCTTCAGCCAATGCCTGACAACTCTGTATTTTGTTAAATCTACCATTAGTACAAAATCATCATTTTTGGATACAGCAACACCATTGCCAAAAAAAGAACTGTCAATTAATGTGGTAATCTCTTTCGTCATTGGATTATAGCTGTAAAGCCCACCATCAGATTTTGCTTCGAGCAGTATTTTGCGTGCGTGTTTTCTGCTGAATGATACTTTGGAGGATGTATTCGAGAAATAGATTATTCCATCACTGGCAATATCTACATCGTTGGGTATTAGAAATTTATTACCCTTTTTATCCTCGCTAGCCAAAACGGTTATTTTACCACGCTTATCTACACTTATTAATCCTCGTTTTTGGTCGCAAGCAATCAGATTCTCGTTTTTGTCAAAATGCAGTCCTGTTACCCATCCACCTGTATTACAAAATACTTCAACTTTACCTGTTGTATCAATTTTCAAAATTCGTCCGTCGGTAAAATCTGTTCTGCTAATATGTGCACCACAATATGCATTTCCTTGCTTGTCAATTGCAATATCTTCAGGACCATACCATCCTTTTAAGTCTATCCACTTTGTGGTACTTAAAAGTTCATTCTCTGCCAAAACACCTTCTAATTTTGGTTTTACAGGTGGTGTATATGACAATGGTTGTAATGAACACGATGGAAGTGTTGCGCTCGCAATGAATCCCAAAATCATCAATGCACTAACTGTTTTAATAGTTGTTTTAATTTTCATTTTGCTTAATTTTTTAATTTATAAATGCAAAATTACTCTAGAAAAAACAGATAGGAATTGATATTTGTTAGGAAATGGAAATTTCTTTTCTAATACGACTCAATGATTCAGGTGCAATCCCTAGAAAACTTGCTATTTGATGAATAGGGATTCTTTGAACTATTTTTTTGTCGTAATTTTTTATGAAATCCAGGTATCTTTGTTTTGCAGTTTTTGTTTGCATTGACAATGTTCTGTCGAGAACACACAAGTAGTTTTTTTCAGCTATAATTCGTCCAAGTTTTTCAAATTTTGAAGACTCCTTGTATAATGCAACTAAATTTTGATATGATAGTTCATAAACAACACTATCTTCAATTGTCTCTAAAATTTCATAAGATATTGTTTGACTAATAAAACTAGAATAGGTAGATATAAATTGTTTATCGCAAGCAAAATAGGTATTAATTTCCTTACCATCAAGCAAATAATAAGTTCGTAACAATCCGGACTCTATAAAATACAAATTTTGTGCAACACTTCCTTCTTTAACAATTTGCGTTTTGGCATTAAATTCTTTCCTGATAAGTTTATTGCTAAAATTTCCCCAATCAATTTCGTTTAATCCAATTAGTTCTTGTAATATTTTATGTAGTTCGTTCATTTCAACTTAATCATTTGTAAATCTGAAATTATGTACAGTTATATCAATCAAAATAGGTTTTTTCAAAGCTTTCCCGTTGCTACTTCTTGGAGTTACAATTCTTCTGGATGGATAAAATATTTCACTTGATTTATTGTGATGTACTACTACATTTGCTGCTTTAGCTAAAGTACTAATTATTTCGACTGTATAATTGTGTTGTTTCAACAACCCTGATTTTAAATCAAAGTAGAATTCCTGAACTTTATTGTGAGTTGGAAAGTCATCGGGAAATACTGCTTGAAGAAAGCCTTCTGATTTTTCTTCCCATTGTATTTCAGACGATTGCAATAGATTAGGGAGTGTAAAGTAATTCCAAAAAGCATAATTGGCAAAGTAAGCCATATCCAGATCGTCCCAATAAAAAAGTCTTCGACCATAAGGGAAAAATTTTCTTGCATTTTTGCGCTCTGAAATTACAATTCCATCCGAATTTTCTAACCTAACATCCTTACCATCAAAGACACCCGAAATGTTTTTATTCTTCCCAATTGGGGTTATTTTTGAATAAGGTCGCTCAATTTCCATTTTGATTTTGGCATGTCTAAAAAAAGGTCTTTGCTTCAATGTAAAAGCAAGTCCTTTTACTGAAACATCTGCTTCAATATACTTACTATTTTTCCAAAGATCAATACCACCATACCCATTTATGGCTTTTAATGCAGTTTTTGAAATTTTCATTTTGCTACTTTAATTACATTTTTAACGATATTACTTTCCTAAAATGCTTCTTATTAGTTCAAAGGAACAGAATAAGCCAGCTATAAAAAAAGCTTTACACTCATATTGCCAGAACTTAGCCACATCAATATAAAGTCTACAAACCATGCAATCAGGGTAGTTCGAAATAACTAAAATTCCTTTGAATTAATAAAAATGGCAATTACAAATCAAAGTGACCATTTTCACTAAACGGTACTATTAAAAGTATCGTAATGTAAAACTATTCCAAGATTTCAAAATTTATTGTCCAATAGGTTTTTTATTAGAAATTTAATTATTGAGTCCACTCTGAAAAGTCAATATTACATTTTGAACGCTAAGTCCGCAAAGATACTATGACTCAAAGTTCAGGTATACTGCACCATTTTTTCTTTGCGACTCCCGAATGCGGGATAATTTTTGTGTCTTAAGGTATTTGTGTTCAGAAAACACTTATCGGAATGGGTTCATTATTCAAAATTCGGAAATACTTAATACAAAGTGTTGCCAAAATTACGAGCAAAATCTTGTATTTTTAATTTATTTCATAATTTATAATATTTTTTAACTAATAATCGTTTTAATATTTACTTATTTTGAAATCATAACACTATTTAATTGCATTAGATTTAAAATAATGCAAAGTTTATTATTCAAAATTATTTCTACTTTGACATATTAAAGATTAATTTTCAAGGAAAGAAATTCAAAAGAATAGCAACGCAGATTTAACGAATAAGGCAGATTAAAACAGATATAAGAATTCATTTCAAAAAATAATCCGCTAAATCCGTGTTACTGTTTCTTTTAAGATAAATCTGCAAAAAATAGAATTATGATTGATAAAAATATAATAACAAAATAAAACTTGACAAATAAAGCAAACTTTAAACAATTCCTCGATAATTTTTCTGAAACCCAATTGCTATAAAAATCATAAAAGCCATAATGTATAATGAAAGATGAATATATTTATAATTGATGTCAGAAATGAAAAAAAAATTTGTATTAAAATACCAATTCTAAAAAACCCACTGCAATTTGAGCAAAAAATTAGTTATGATTTCATTAAAATTCAATTTTGTAACTTATATTTGGTATGAAAATCACTTTCGAGTTTTCCTCAATGCTTTTGGATTTGTAATTGTACTTATAACCGTAAAAGTCTTTTTGTTGTGTGATATTCAGCATTTTTAGCGCAAATTCTTGTGCTTTGTTTTTCTTGTTTACTTTATAACTCATTGTAAAATGGGCGAGAACCGAGGGCGAAAGTTGTTTTGAGAAAGCGTTAGTTTCATCATACACTACACTTTTTTTTAATATTGATTGTGTAATGTTTACAGGTGAATACCAGTCACCGCCTTGATAACTAATTCGTAAATTGGCACTTAATACATTTTGCCTACCAGCTCCAACTTGCCATTCTTTTCCTATCAGAAAGTTAATCAGATACTTGCGATTATAGCGTGTATTTCGCCATACATTATCACCGCCTTTGTATTTTGAGTTGAACAATGAAGAATTTAACATGTAATAATAACCATTAGAGAGATATTTTTCCAGTGAAAGATCCAGTCCGTAATTTTGTCCTTTGCCAGTGTTTTGCAATTGATGATTGAAAAACCAATCGGCTTGTAGGTTAATAAATGAGAAGGAACTATCGGCTACTGCTGGAATGTTATAAAGCATTTGATAATATGTTTCTGCCTTAAAATGAATATGTTCGCCAATATTGCGGTCATAGCTCATCACCAAATGATGGGCTTTGCTAAAATCCAGATTCTTGTTGTATAGATTGTTATTGTGCGTAATGTCTTTGGTATAGTAATAGTTGATTCGCTCCAACCTACTGTGTAATCCGTATGCAAAACTAAATGATTGAAGGTCTCCAACTTTCCATTTCAGACCAATTCTAGGTTCAACCGTATAATTATTATTGAGCGTAAATAGTTGGGAATTTATGCCAATATTTAACAACAAATTGCGACTTATTTCTATCGACGAATTTGTATAGCCAGAAATCAAAGAACTGAAGCCATTCTCATCCACAAGTGTTTGCAGCGGGGTGTATTGTACCAAACTTTTTTGGAGTAGAACATCGTACATCAATCCTGTTAATACAAATCCAGTTTTGTTGGTATGGCGGGCATTGTATTTTGTATTGATAAATGACGACAGCACAAAATTCCAGCTTTTATTGTTTATTTGACTATATGGTGTTAATGTGATGGTATCGATTAGTCTTTCAATATTAAAATTAACTCCGTTGACCGAAGCCACTAAGTTTGTTTTCAAATACATCTTGTTGTTGATAAGGTATTTATGCGTTACACCACTGGCTGCCATAAACTGATTGGCATCCTGATTTTCTTTATCGCTGTCGTAAAACCATTTTGTACTGTCTGTTTTCTCAGCTGCGCCCGAATGGTCAATCAACCCAATGCCCCATATTGAGAAAATACCAGCTTTTTTAGTTGGAAAGTTCAATTTGAAAGACAAATCCTGGTATGTAATTCCATCAGTGGTTTTTGGCATCAGAGGCATAAGAAGTCCCAAAGTAGAGTATCGGTAGTTAAATAAATAAGACGACTTTCCATTTTTGCGAAAAGGACCTTCGGAAGCAGCATCGATACCAATAATTCCTACCTGAAAAGTATTTTCCATTTTCTTATTATTGCCATTACGCATAAAAATATCGAACACACCACTGAGTGCATTGCCGTATTCGGCAGGGAAAGCACCAGTTAGAAAATCGGAGTTTGCCAGTAACTGACTGCTCATAGCTGTTAATGCACCACCACCAAAAGTAGATAAATCGGCAAAATGATTGGGGCTTGGAATTTCAACACCTTCCATTTTCCATTGCAGAAATTTAGGATGGTTACCACGCACCGAAATACCATTATCGCCATTGTTGCTTGCCACACCTGCAAACGAAGATGCCAAACGTGCAGGGTCATCAAAACCGCCGGCATAACGTGTTGCTTCGTCCACGCTCAACATACGTGCACTTACAGAAGACATCTGATTTAAAGGCTGTTCTTTGTTTACGTTAGGCCTCACTACCACATCTTTAAGCATAGTGGAACTTTCTTTGAGGTTTACAGCCAGAAAAGTTTCTTTAGCCGCTGACACCACCATTTCCCTAATAATAAAGGGTTCGTATCCTACCATTGACACCTTAATGTCAAACCTTCCCAAAGGAACTGATTGGATAGTGAAATTTCCGGATTCGTCGGCTGTGGCTGATTTTAAGGGATTGGAATTAAGTATTACTATCGTAGCATAGGGTAGGGGAAAGTTTGATGAATTATCAATTACTGTTCCCCTAACTATTTGGGTAGATAGTTGCGCAATGGAATACATTGAATATGTAAAAAGCAAAAGTACCATTAAATTAAATCTGTTTCGTTTCATGTTGATTGAGTTTAAAAATGTTTGTTTTTTTTTGGAACAAAATTATTCTAAACTCATAGTTACTACAATACTGATTTATCAGTAATTAAATCACAGGAATGGAATAACTTCGACTTAAACCCAATAACAACTTTTGTTCTATGCTCTTTGCTCTGATATCTTCTTATATCAAACCCAATTTAGATGCAAAAACCACAGCTTCTATTGAATTGTTTGCACCCAGTTTTTCGAGGAATCGTTGACGGTGAGTGTTCACTGTATGAACGCTTATGGCAAGCTTATCGGAAATTTCCATGCTCAAAAATCCATCTTTTACCAATTGTAAAATTTGAACTTCTCTTTTTGTTAATCCCAATGAAATATCTTCAGATATGTTTTTTGAATCGTCGAGTATTGGAATAGTCTTTCCTGTTCTGAAGTTAAGTAATTGACTCTTAAATACGTCGTTGCTTTCTTGATTGGGCGAAATGTCGATGGTGCTCATAATCAGCCACATATTTCCACGGGCATCCATTTGCAAAGATTGATGCTGTTCAATTACCCTAACATACTTATTGTCGGAATTCAAAACCCTATATTCATTGATTAGCTTATAATTTGCTTTTTCGTCGTCCGAAAACTGATTAAAAAGCTTAAATAATAGAATCCCATTTTTCATCAGGCTGACATAGTCATCAGTGAAAATCTTTTGATCCAAAAATTCTTGCCCACGCTCCAATATTTCTTTCAAATCGTAACCTAGCAAAACGCCAAAATTGGGGGAATAAAACAAATGTTCTTTTTTGTTGAGATCGAATATACTCACACCACTGTTGCTGATGGTAGCAAGCGACTGAAGTATTGGTATTTGCTTTTCGAAGATTGAATAATCTAAATCTTCTGCTCGGTATGTATATTTCGACAACTCAGCTGAAAATGCAATTGCAAGTTGTTCAATATCTGATATTTTCATAACTTTAATAAATTTACTGCTACAAATATAAATCAATATATAAAAATTCGCTTGTCTTTTTTTTCAATTGTGTTTCATTATTTCGTATATTTATTTCTTTTCTAACACTTTATCAAATCGGCTATCCATACAAACGCTCAAGTCTGTTGTTACAAATTTTCCATTGAAAAACAAACTAAAAATGGTTGCAGGAGTCGGTGCTGATAATGCTTTTCCTATTGTGTCCAGTTTTATTAACGTTAAAGGCAGGTTTCTTTTTGCGGCTGTTTCTGTCAATGATGTTGTTACATGAAATTCAGAAAATGGACAGCGATTTGAGTAGTAAGCCACTAATCCATTTTTGTCTGCACATTCACCCGATTTTACAACTTCTTTGAATGTTGGATTTTCTGCTTTCGGGTTTATTTTTCTAACGAGCAAACTAAATCCCGAACTCAACTTTTCGCAGCTTTCAAAACCGTTTTTCAATAGCCATTTGGTATCACTCATAAAGTGAAACTTACTGGTGCCAACAACTGTTACCAAACCGTCTTTTCCTTGATTCTCAGCATCCTCGAGTGCAAGTCGCAATAACTCTTTACCATAACCTTTTCCTTTATATTGGCCTGATACCCAAAAGCAATTCACCAATAAATAATTTGGTGCATTAACTGGCACCCAGCCTTTTTCGGCAGGACAGTATTCAATAAAAACTTTTGCACGTGCATCAATTCTGCAAAAAACATAGCCGTTGTCAAATTCTTTTCTTAACCAGTTCTTTTTAGCTTCGTAACTGTTAGCATATTTTTTGTCAGAAAACGCGCAACAAATATGCTCTTTGTCAATATTTGACTTGTCAATACTTATAATTTTTTCCATAATTCATCATTTTAAAAAACGATTGATTAATACACTCAAAAATCCTATAGACTTACACAATTTAAGTTGATTTTTTTTTAAAATTTTCACTTTGCTACTTCAACCCAATTTTTTAATGATTTGGCTTATCAAAAAAAGCTACCAATAAACTTCATGAAAAAGTATAAAGTAGCAATCAAAACAGAACTAATCTTGATTAATAAAAGCTTTAGTTATTTTACAACTTTAAACCGTAATACCGTTTTCAATTTTTCAGCCGCCACTTTTCGTGCATCCGATAAATATATCTCGCGGTGAGTTTGTGCTATTCTTGTAAGATTATTGGCTTCTGCAAATTCCTTCATTTTTTGGAAACTAACTGGTTCGCTATCGTAACTTCCTTCGTGAAGCATTTGTACACAAAGTCCATCTTCAATTGCTTCAAACTTCACTTTTTCCAATAATGGATGAGGCTTTTTCTTAATGGTTCGAGTAATTGCTTCCTTAGCAAATTCAGGGGTAACAAAGTCCGGTTGGCGCATCATGAGTTTGAAAATCAATGCGTTTTTATCCAATGTGCCATCATAATTCTTATTTGTTTCCTCATCAATATCCCAAACGCCCTCGAGCGGAAAAACAGTATATTCTTCATAATTTTGAGGTGCAAAGCCTTGTTTTGGACTCATTTTTATGGCGTAAGATAATGAATATAAAACACCTATGTAATCTGCAAAAAAAACATCGTTCGGGTTTCCCTTTCCTTCGATGGTGAAGAAATTGAATTTTGGAGCTGTAACGATTTCCGGTTTGTTTTTAGGCAGATAAAACTGCTTGTCGTTCTTTTTCCAATCGTGTTTCATGGCTTTAAAATTATATTTCTGTTTAGCTCAGTTTCTTTACAATATAACTTGCCAAAAATGCTTCGAATAAACTTAACGGCACAGCATACAATAGCAATCTAAAAGGAAGTACGCCCAAATTGCCTGAACTAATCCACATCAATACAAAGCCTACAAACCACGATAGCAGCGTAGTTTGTACCAACGAAAATTTCTTTCCAATAATGAAAATGGCAATAGCAAAACATAGTGACCACAACCCCCAAACTGCACCATTGATTGGTTCGGATGGAAATACAATTCCAAGATTTTCAAAATGTGTTGTCCAATAAGTCTTTAGAAGAAATTCATTCCTTCCAAATTCTGAAATACTAATCCATAGCATTGCCAAAACAATTGGCAGAATTGTGTTTTTTAGTGTTTTCATAAATTTTACTTTTTTACTTTAAAAATATTTATTTGTTATTTCTCGTTTAAATGTATGATTTCGAATACAAAAATAGTACAATTTCTCAATATTTTCTATTTCTGAAGCGGCAATATCAATTTCTCTGCGTATTTATTTAATTCAATACCTGTTTTTAATAATTTGAAGTCTGAGCATCGTTTGCCTATAAGTTGTATTCCAATGGGTAATGAATCGGAACCTAACGAAATGGGCATAGATAAAACCGGATTTTCGGTAAGGGTAAAAGGAATGGTATACCCTTGAGTAGCCATATAATAGTGTACTTTTTCATTGTTTGCAAGCAAAGGTTCGTTGTAAATACTGAAAGTACCATAATTTTTGGTTGGGACGTGGTGATTGAAAGCTTTAGTGGAACTTACTGGACAAATAAAAACATCATACTGGCTCAGAAAATTATCCATTTCGGTAATCATAGTTTCCTGTATATTTACAGCCGTCATATATTTCTCAACCGAAGTTGGTTTTACGATATTTTGATGCATGGGTACGTCTTTCAAAACGCCTTTTGTAAATGGCAAACCCATCCATTTTACAAAATTTGAAGTGCTGTATCCTCCCTGCATACCTACAAAGCTACCCCAGGTTTTCCATGCTTTGTTAAAATCAATCGGTGGCGTAATTTTATTGCATTTTGCCCCTGCTTTTTCCAACTTCGAAATGTACGCTTTTATCTTTTCTTTTATCTCATTATCAACGGCTACGCTTCCAAATTCGTCGGTCCAAGCGATGGTTAACTCCTTGATATATATCGAGTCTGAACATCTGTTTAATGCAATTATTCTTTTATCATTTTCAGTATTTCCGGCAATAATGTCCATAGCAAATTCCAAATCTTCGATATTACGCGCCAAAGGACCAGCAACTGCCAATGATTTCAAACCATTTACTTTTTCTTTCGGGTCGGTCTGAATTCCTTGAATAGAAACAACTCCGAATGTTGGTTTAAAACCATAAACTCCACAATAAGCCGACGGAATTCGCAAAGATCCTGCAAGGTCGTTACCAAACGAAAGCGGTGTCATGCCGGTTGCTAATGCCGTAGTACAACCGCCGCTGCTTCCACCACATGTTTTGGTGGTGTCCCACGGATTATTTGTTGTGCCAAAAACGGGATTGGTGGCTTGCATGTCCATAGCCAATACCGAAAGGTTCGTTTTTCCAATAATGATAGCACCTTCCGCCAACAGCAACTTCACAATTTCTGCATTTTCGGTCGGTATATTGTCCTTTAATGTCAAATATCCAGAAGTGGTTTTTATTCCCTTTGTTTTGTAATTATCTTTTATCGTAATGGGTACGCCGTGTAATTTTCCCCAAATCTGACCTTTTGAAAGGGCAACATCAGCCTCTTTAGCTCGTTTGAGTGCCTCAGTTTTATTGAGTGTAATAACAGCATTGTACATACTGTTGTATTTTTCAATTTGCGAATAGAAAGCTGTAACTACTTCGTATGAAGTAAGTTCTACGTTTTTTATCTTTTTTGCCAAATCTTGTGTCGACAAAAATAAAATTGTGTTCTGTGACATAATTTGTACAATTATAATTAAAATGGTGATAATAAATATGTTCTTTCTCATAAAACGAATGAAAAATTTGACCTCAAAGATATAGCATTGTAACGGTTTTATGAAAAAAAACTTACTGAACGGAGGAAATGGCTGACGAACGAACTAATATAAAAATATTCTACCAAATTATTTCCAAAAATTACAATTGTACCATGTTATTATGAATAAATATCCACGAGAAACCCCATGGATATTTTCATTAAATTCCTCAATAATTATCAGTTAAAATGTTTTTTAGAAGTCAAAAATCAAATCATTCTTCTACTACTTTCTTTACATTATCTTCGGGATATCGATCAATTAAATAATTATAAGGATCAATTCCAACTTGATATGGCAATTCTTTTGTTTTAAAAGTAAATGTATTTTCCTTCTTGGTAATCTTAAAACGTTTTAAAATCAACACTTTTCCCATATTCAGTTCGTTTTCCGTCTCTGCAAATACGCCGATATCAATGAAGTCAGCTATGGGTTGGTTGGTTTCTTTGCCAAACGAATCGGCTCTAAATTTCTCTGAAATGGTTTTAATAGTAACTTCATATTCTTTTTCAATTTTCTTATAGTTAGCTTCCATGACTCGATTCGAGAAAAGTGTTATGTGCTCAAAAATATCATCGATGATATACTGCAACGAATAGGGTGTAACTTTTCTGAAAGCCTTAACGGCAGATATTGAAGTAGGATACGGTGGTTCTTTATATGCGAATGTGTCAATTAATGACCGCAAAGCTACATTTACATTGTTTTCTCCTATCATTTCTTTGAGGTTGTACATGACCACGCTTGCCTTTGCGTAATGAATATATTGTTGCGATTCGGCTTTCATTAAAGGCTGTTCTGCCTCCAATTCGTTGCCTCTTCCACTAAGGTAACTATTCATTTCGTATTTCAAAAACTTCTTCATTTTATCCTTTCCATATTCCTTTTCCATTACCATTAAAGCTGAGTATTGCGAAAATCCTTCGCTCATCATTTCGCTACCTTGCATATCGGCACCACATACCTGATGCGCCCAATATTGATGTCCAATTTCGTGTGCCACAACATAATATACCAAGTCAATATCTTCTTTTGTAACATTTCGTAAATCGGTAATAAAACCTATTCCTTCGCCGTAAGGCATGGTTCCCGGAAATGATTGAGCAAAGTTTGAATATCTTGGAAATTCGATAATTCTGCATTGTTTGTGATAGTATGGACCAAAATTTTTGGTGTAATATTCCAACGATTTTTGCATGCTCCTGAGCATATTAGGGACATTGTAATCGTGTTGTTTTATGTAATACACTTCCAAATCAATTCCATTCCATTTTTGTCGAGCTATTTCATATTTAGCCGAAATAAATGTATAAAAATTCAACGACTTGTGATCTAAGGTGTATTTGAAGTATTTTTTTCCATTTTCGCTCCACGATTTTATTAACGAACCTGGAGCAATCGCAATTTGATCAGCCGATGTGCTTATTGTAGTAGTTACATTTACCCAGTCGGCATCATTTGTAAAATAAGTATTCGCCCTTGCTTTAAAATTATTTTCATCAAGTTTGGGCATCCGATTCCTTTTGGGTAAGTCAAATTTGATTCGTTTGTTTTTATCTGAAATCTCGTAATCTTTGTTGTAACCAAAACTTGGTAAAATATCTTTCGAATTAAAAAACGTACCATTTTGGGTAAGTTGGGTAAAACTTACTTCGTTTTCGAACCCTTTGGTAATCTTATAATTATCAATTCTTATTAAAATTGAATCGTTTGGTTTTAAAGGCTTGTCTAACTGGTAAATCCGATATTTTAAATCGTTGTTTCGTAGTTTTATTTTACTTCCGGCAATGGTTATGATTAAACTATCGCTAACTTGAGGCATTGTAAAGTGTATCTCGCTAATTTCTATGTTCGAAATGTTTCGTGCCCAAGCATCAATATGAATACTCATACACCGTTCGTAAGGCGATATATCGATGTTGAAATTCAGATTATAATAATGGGGTTGAGTTGTATTTTCATATTTCTTAAAGGTTTTTTCATAAGCAATTTGTTTATTTTCTTGCGTATCCTCAGCATCGTATTTATTGATTATTTGGGTATTATAAAATACATAACTGGCACATAAGGCAAACAATACAATGGATGCAGACACATAATATTTGTTTCTACTCAACACTTCAATCGCGTTTTTCATTCGGTAATTAAATCCCAATTCCTTTCCTCTAATGTAAAATGAGAATATTACAAATACTATAACAATGGAAGCCAATATCCAGTAGATATTAAACCAAACTAATGCGTCAACATAAGGACCAAAACCATTCATATCGGAATAAATTGCACTTGGCGTACTGCCAAATATAAGCATATTGGAGGTTATATCAAATAGTTGCCAAATAAATACATTTAAAATGACAAATACAACGAATGAAAAATATGCGACATATCGGTTGTTGATAATATACTGGAAAAATAAGGCTATAACAATTAAAGTTGCAAATGTGAAGAAATCGCTTACCAGAAGTGATTTAAAATACACATCGATTTCATAATTGGTATATCCAAAAGCAGTTTGAGCGATCATTCCCACAAATATTCCCAACATTAAGACAAATTCTACAACCACAAGCAAGGCAATTAACTTTGATGTAAACAGCAAACCTGATTTTACAGGTGTGGCATCTTGTATCTCGTTCATTTTATAATCTCGGTCTTTCCATACCAATACTCCCGGATAGAAAGTAATTATCGCAATAATGTATAAATAGAACGAACCTTTTATTTGATCTATAACACTATATGTAACAGGATATTGATCGGCTCCATAATTGGTAGTAAAACTGGTTAAACTAGTAATTAGATTTATTAATCCAATGCCAATAATGATAATAAATGTGGGATTCTTGATAATTGTATGGGTCTCGAATTTTATTAAATACCAAAGTGCTTTAAGCGAAAAAACATTTGCCCTATTAGGCTTATAAGCTATATTTGAATTGAATATCTTTGCTTTTTCATCTACTTGTTTCGATTCTTTTTTTACTTTCTCTTTTTTGGTACTGAACGAGAATTTAAGATAAGATACAAACAATATTACAAAACTGATGCTCAACCAAACTACTCTATTGAATAAAAATTGACCCGATAGAGCTACTGCATTCAAGTTCTTTTCGTCAACAGTTAAATATTTCGATAATATTCTTTCGGGTCTTAAACCAAACGGATCGAGTATGTTAGCCAACCACTCCTTTTCAATATCTTTTGTAAAGCCCAATGAAACAATATAAAATACCAAAATTAACATTGATCCAATAAATGAAACTATATTACTCCTGAAAAGTACAGCGAGCGAATAAAGTAATACACCTACAATAATGGTATTTGGGATAGCAAAAGTGATAATACCCTGCAAATGCCCTGACCATATTATATCACCATACCTACTCGGCTCCACCCACGGCATAAATGGTCCAATGATACTTCCTAAACTTACTCCAAGCAGCGGAATGACTGAAATTATTACAGCACCTATGAATTTTCCAAAATAATAGTCACGCTTTTTAATGGGCGAAGAGAATACAAACTGATGCATGTTATACTGAAAGTCACGATTAGCAGTTGAATTCATAAATGCTGTTGTCATCAGTAAACTCATTATCGACATAATACCGTAATACATCTGAATAACGTAAGGAGCATTTTTATGCACACTACCTACGCCACCCCCAATAGAAATGTTATCAGTGGAAATAGCCCCAAAAATAAGTAAGGTGTTGACAAGGAGAAATATCCATAGCATGGGCGAATGAAGCCAGTATTTTAATTCATATTTTATAAATTTCCACATAACTTTATCATTTATCGATTAAATTAACTGGTTTATTTTTGCAAAAAATACATCTTCGAGGTTTTCTTCAGTTTTGCTGAATCCACTTTCTAATTTATTATCCGAAAAAACATGAATATGTGGCTTTCCGCCAACTAATTTATCTGATATAATCTGATATTTTTCTTTGTATTCAGCAAGTTCTGATTTTTCTACTTTTCTCTCCCATACTTTGCCTTTTATTTGTTTCAAAGTGTCGTCGGTGCTTCCACTATATAGCAGTTTTCCTTGATTGATTATTGCCATTTGTGGGCACAAAACATGTACATCCTGTACAATGTGAGTTGATAAAATGACAATAATATTCTCGCCAATTTCACTTAAGATATTATAAAATCGATTCCTTTCTCCAGGATCTAATCCAGCTGTTGGCTCATCCACAATAATAAGTTTTGGAGTGCCAATTAAACACTGAGCAATTCCAAATCGTTGGCGCATACCACCACTATAACTGCTTACATTTTTTTTACGATGTTCGTACAAATTCACTTTATTCAGTAAGTTATCAATCATATCCTTACGTTCGTTGAGTTTATTAAATCCCTTCAGCACAGCTAAATGATCTAATAAATCAATGGCTGAAGTTTTTGGATATACTCCAAACTCTTGAGGCAAATAACCCAACACTTTTCGAAGTTCGTCTTTATTGTTCAATACATCGATATCGCCAAACTGAATGGTACCACTGTCAGCATTCTGTAGTGTAGCTAAAGTGCGCATTAACGACGATTTACCTGCCCCATTTGGACCAAGCAAACCAAACAAACCCGTATCAATTGTCAACGATACATCGTTAAGTGCATGAACTCCATTACTGTAAGTTTTCTGTAAATTAGTGATAATTAATTGCATAATTTTAATTATAGTTTTTAAGCAGTGAATAAAATAGGAGGCTTTTTATAAATTGTTTTAAAAGAGCATTATGAGAAATAAATATTAGTAAAGAGAAAAAATTAACAAACTGGTTTTTCATGAGGGTAATTCTAGCGACTGAATTTTATTTAAAATAAAAATTTTTTACAAAAAAACTCACGCCATAATTGCCAATGTTCTAATTTTATATGCAAATATTGTAAATCTATTTTATATAAAAATTACCATAATGTAAATAATCACATTTTGCCTTTTCTTATTTACTTTTAAAAACCCTGAACACATTATTGATATTATTCGACGCTAATACCAGGAATGCTTTTCAACAATTCTGCCCCGTATAAATTCGGCGTATTATAACCATTTTTGAAATCATTCTGGATTATTTTGGATGCAATGGCAATTAATGTATATGCGGTAAAAATATATGCTTCTGGTCCATACAAAATACTTGTTGCCTTTTCTCCTTTTGAATTTATTACTTCAGCATAGCAAATGGTGTTTCCTTTTTGAAGTTGCTTGTCTGACGGACCTACTGGCAAAAAGTTGATCAATCTTTTTAGCATAAGATCTCTTAAGCAAAGTAGTTTTCCGTGCATCATTTTAATTATAAAAACCGGAAAATTTGAAAATGTTTCAATGTTTTGGATGCCGGTAGATAACTTTGCAGAGAACAAATCGGCTCGCCACGGATTATATACCAAATTAAATTTCAGGTTATTTGCTTGTAAAACAAAGGATTTAAAAGCTGGCATGGCTTTTTTGTAAAATCCATTTTCTAAAACAACACCCTCCTTATTTATATCTGCCAGAATTGTTTTTAATGTTCCTCGCGATGCTCCACCATTGGTAACATACGCAATTTTGAGATGGGTTGCATCAGGTAGTTTTTGCTTAGCTAAATTAGCTACCAAATCTGTAGGAACAACTCCAAATCCAGCTCCGGGCATTAACATAATATTCGCATTTTTAGCCATTTCGTTAAATTTAAAAACAGCTTCCAATTCGGGCATTTCGCCTGCAATATCTATATAATGCGTTCCATTTTCGATACAAGCCTCCACCATTTGTATGTTTGTAAACTTAAATGGTCCGGCAAGGTTTATAACCAACTTAATATCTTTAATATTTTCAATCACTATGGATTTGTAATCCAAAGAAAAAACGCGAAGGGGATAATTGGTAACAAAGCTATTTCGAGAACCCAAAACAATATCGAAGTGTTGATTTTGTATCGTTTTTAGAAATAGCTGTCCCATAAAGCCCCCTGCACCGTAAACCAAAATCTTATTTTTTTCCATTTTCAATGCGTTGTTTTAGGATTATATTGTGCTGCTCAAATGCTATTTTCATCTTTGCCAGCATCGATGCAGGGATAAAATAAGAAAAAAGCCCCGTAAAATACTCTCCATGTAATAGTTTGGTTTGATATTCGGAGATTATTTCTAGCTGATAATAATGTTTCCCTGCCATCAAAAAATCAGCCAATTGATTTCCTTTCCATACCAATTCCCTATTTTCTTTATAGCTCAAAATAGTAGGATGATAGGTTTTTCCCAATGGAACGATATATGTAGAAATTTGAAAACCTTCTTTCATTTCACCTTCCAATGCTCCTACAATAGGGTTCCATTCAGGATATTTTTTATAGTTGGTTAATTCCTTCCAAACATTGAGGGCGGATGTATTAATTATAATTGAGGTATGATACTCTTTCATTTTAATGTGCTTTATCTTGCAATTTTCGAGTTATTTTTACAACTAATGCTCTTGGTGTAAATCTCACCAAATTTGCCATCAACCAATTCATAACACTGTGAATAGCTACGGTTTTTCCATTCATCATGGCTTTATAGCCATATTCCGCAACTTCTTTTGAAGAAGGTAATTTTTTACCTTTTACCAATGCACTTTCTTCCATGGCTGCTGCTGCCTGAAAACCACTTTCGGTTGCTCCGGGACAAAGTGCAGTAACGCTTATACTCTTATCAGATACTTCATTATCAATAGCTTCTGAAAAACTTAACACAAAAGCTTTTGTTGCATAGTAAACTGCCATAGTAGGTACCGATTGAAAAGCTGCGGTTGAAGCCACATTCATTATTCTACCTTTTCTGCGTTGTACCATATCCTTTAAATACAATTTAGTGAATTGTGTCAAAGTAGTAATATTCAGATTAATCATTTGTAATTCTTTGTTCCAATCAGTTTCAACGAACATTCCAAAGTCGCCAAAACCCGCATTGTTAATTAAGTAATCAATTTGAATATTTTGTTTTTTGGTTTCATCATATACCTGTTGAGCTGCATTTTGCTCCGATAAGTCTTTACCAATAACGAATACTTTGACTTTAAACTTTTGCTCCAATTCCGTTTTAAGTACTTTTAATTTAGTTTCGTTTCTTGCCACTAAAACTAAATCGTCACCTTTTGAGGCGTGTATTTTTGCTAACTCTAATCCTATTCCATTAGAGGCTCCTGTAATTAAAGCTGTTGCCATATTTTTAAAATTTAAAATTTTTCTACAAAAATACAATATGATTTACAAACCTAAAACATTAGAGTGAAGTCTATACTTGTATTTTTTTATAATTAATTGCTTATATTTGCACAATGTTAATAAATGAATTATCAAAACGAACAGGCGTTACCGCCCATACAATCCGATTTTATGAAAAATCGGGATTAATAAAAGGTAAAAGAGACGAATGTGTAACATCTAACAATTATTTTCATTATGATGTTCAAACAGTTTAGAAATTAAAATTGGTGCGCGATGCAAAATCAATTGGTTTTACAATAAATGAAATATCCCAATTAATGGACGCATGGTACAATAATAAAATAACAAATGATGAAAAATTGGGAGTTTTAGACGAAAAGCTTTTGTTGATTGAAGAAAAAATTATTCAACTGCAAGAAATGAAACAAAGGATTATTCAATTTAAAATAATTGTGGAAACTGAAAGCTGTCACTAACATCTTAGCACCTCATAGGCAAAAAGCAAAAAAGTCATAAACTCGCTTTAAATGTATTCAATTATGAGAAAAATATTTTTAGTATTTGGATTTCTGTTTGTAACTACTTTAGGTTTTATACAAACTTGTACAAATCCTCTTTCCTTCTCTGACTTAATAGGTGATACCCTTGTAGAAAGCCCAATCTGGAAATAAACTTATGGTTATTACCAAAGATATAGTTGGAAATAAGGTAGTTGAAGATAGCAATGGTCAGAAAATTGCAACTTATGAAAAAGACATTTTTGGGAATATTGTTGTAAAAATTGGTAACGGCGAGAAAATTGCAACTTATGAGGAAGATATTTTGGGTAATCAAATTTTGAAAGATGGTAATGGACATATTAATGTAAACCTTATGAAAGAGGAATTTGGCAATTTAATATTCAAAAACGAGAAAGGTCAAACATTGGAAGAATTTTTAGCGAATTTTTAAGAAGCTATTGAAAAATAGTAATTTCGAAACTTGGATTATAGAGCAATTTATTAAGAGTATAAAGAAATAAGTTTTTTATACTATTTCTTCGAATACCATGCTAATAATATTCTTCGTAAACAAATTTGAAATACTTTAAACTCGCTTTTTCTAATGAAAAAGGCTTACTTTAAGCACTTTCCAACATTGTGTTTCTCCGTTTTTCAACACAATAATTTATTTAAAATTTGTGCACCAATGCAAGCCACAAATTAGGAAAAATTACTAAATAGGGAAAATGGTAGATAAAGCAGTAGTTCTATCTGATAAACACAATTATTAATGTTACTATCAACATCATCTTTATTTACAAAATTTGCCAACAATAGTAACAGTAACAACACGTTTAGATACATGTACAGTCCAAAAAATTAAAATTAATTTTTCATTTTAATCGAAATGTTTTTTTCTAAATCACTATACTTAAATCTCAACTTTTCAAAAGATGGCATGCCAGAGAAAAGTGATAATTTTACAGCCATTAGAGAAACCCAACGGTTCGCTGGGCATTCCCAAACTGTGGTCGATGTGACCATTTGAATTCTGGTCGTGAACGATAATGGCTGCATACTCTCCGTATTCAAGATGTGAAAAAACGACAACAGCTTTGTAGTTGGCAATTGGGCTTTTTAACACCTTGAAGGGTTCTGTGGGAACTTTATCGGTTTTGCGAAATAATTGTACTAATACCTGTCCTGAATTATCGGCAAATCCGCTTAAATTGAATATGAGATTGTCCGTTTTTTGTTGTGCTTGAACCGAGATATTGAATACTGCAAAAAGCAATACGATTGATAGAATGACAATTAGCTTATTCATGTTTTTTTTTGTTTGTTTTTATTCGTAAGACAATGCTTTGTGAGTTGGAACTAAAATTGCCGATTTAGCTGGAATTTGGCTCGCTAACCATCCAAATAAAATGGTAACCACTACTGTAATTACAAATCCTAAAGGACTAAAGGCATATTGAAGTACGGCTTCTTTGCCCAACATCAAATTTCCGAAGAAAATGGCTGCTAATTTACTTAATGGCACCGATAGTATTAAACCAAGTCCGATACTCAAAATACTGGTAATCATACCTTCCATTACAAACAGCGAGTAAATCTTTTGAGGAGTTGCACCAATGGCACGCATTACACCAATTTCGCGCGTTCGCTCCATAATATTAATACCCGTAGCCGATGCCATACCGATAGCACTTACCATCAATACCAGAAATGATAGAAAAACAATGGTCATGAGTATGATATTCAAATGGTCGTAGATAATTTTCACCCTTTCTGCTTGCGACATCACGTAAAGTACCTGAAAATCAGTAGATACAATGGCTTTTTCAATATTTTTCTTCATCGCTATAACATTTTCATAATCATTTGTTTTAGCAACAAATAATATATTGTTGACCAAATGGTTCGGATTGAAAACTGCATCATATTTATCAATATCCATATATACTTTTGCCTTTTCAAACTGCTCGGAAATGCCCACTAATCGGGTTTTGATATTTTGGTTTTCGATGGTCAATATCACTTCCGAACCTAAAGCTGGTTGTTTGTAAATATCCCAAGCTTGTTGGTTCATTACAATTTCATTATCGGACGACATCGCTAGCCATGAACCTTGAATCATTTTCATTTTAAGCAAATCGGTATTGGTTGGAAGAGCCACAATTCCTGCACCTTTATTGGTAGAAAGCAGTTTAGATTGTATTTCGCCCCTACCGCCGTTCCACATTTGAACGAGTTTCACGTTTTCAAGCGACTTGAATGGAAGTAGCGCCTCTTCTCGTGAAACTTGTTTACTAAGCACCACTTGCACATCGTAGCGCATTTCGTTTTTTACATCCGAAAGCAGATTGTATAAGGATTGCCTCACATTGAAACCAGTGCTGAAAATTGCCACACCCAATGCCATAGCTAATATTGTTACCGCCAGTCGCCCACTATTGCGCATTGAATTTCGGGCAGCCAATCTAAAGGTATTCGAAAAATGCGACTTTTTAAATGCTTTAGATTCGCGTGAATTTGCATTCTGCGAAATTCCATAATCGCTTAAGGCTTGTTTCACCGATATAGCCGTGCCTTTGATTAAAATAGATAAAGACAAAACTACGGGCAGAAATAAACTGGCTGCAATTAAAATAGCGTACACCGACAGGGGAATAGTAGTAGTCAGAATGTTGAAGTTCAGCTTAGTTGCCACGAATTGTGAAAATGCACTTCCACTAATAACTGATAATGGCACTGCAATTATTCCTGCTATAAATCCCATCAACAATAGCATAGCAATATAGATTTGAAAAATCTGAAATTGCGAACCACCAATAGCTTTCAGAATACCGATTTGGCGAACTTGACTTGCCATAATCGACCGCATAAGTTGCGAAACCAATACTGCACCCATGATAAAAGCCAGTAAACCTATTGTTCCAATCAGGAAAATCAAGGTGTTTAATTGCCATTGGTGTGGATGCTCGTTGAATAGGGGTATTTCCACAGAGCTAATGACGATTCCTTGTGCATTTAATTTTTTCACCAAGCCATATGAAACCCGTTTTACATCATCTGAGGAATATACATTGTTTAGACGAATTATCATTCGTCGGTTAGAAGGTAAACCCGTAATTTGGCTGAAACTTTTTTTATCGGTATAAGCATAAACAAATGCATCCTGAGTGGCGGGAGCTTGTGCAGGGTCAAAACATATACCACTAACAGTCACTTGCGTAATTTTGCTTCCAATACGTACACGTGGGGAATCACCTGTATCAATTGATGTTACACCTTTGCAATCGCGTTCCATCAAGATGGTTCCTGAATCTGGAATCTTCTTTCCTGTTTCGTAGAAAATTCGCGCCTGTTTCATATCATCAAAATTGTCAACGCCATAGAGAAAAAGCGGAATCCATACGTTCGGATAAATTTCGACGCGTTGCAATGTAAAATCGCGGAGTTCAGCCGTTTCAACTTCGGGAAGGTTGTTGAATTGCTTCAAATCAAGCTTTTCAAACCGATCCGAGTGCAAAATCAATTGACTTGGAATAGTACTTTGATAGTTGGCATTCAGATCGTTAGTCATAATAAAATTAGACACATATACCGTACCTACACCCCAAATACCCAAAACCAATGCAAAAACCACTAACAAGGTGCGCTTAGGACTTATCAGCAAGTCACTGAAAGCCTTTTTTAGTTTCATATTCATAGCTGTAATTTTTTAAGTAGTTGGAATTTCAATTTCACCATCTTTGAGGTTCACAATGCGACGGTATTTCAGATCCGTATTTTTCTCGTGCGTAACCACAATAACAGTTTTTCCCGACTGTGCTAAGTTACTGAAAATAGCATTGATGGAGTCAGCAGTTTTACTATCGAGGTTACCAGTTGGTTCGTCGGCAACAATAATTTCAGGATTATTAGCCAATGCCCGTGCTATGGCTGCTCGCTGTTGTTCACCACCGGATAGAGTCGACGGCATCTTATTTGCCTGTTCGGCTATTCCCACTCGCGTTAAAAGTTCGGTAACCCTATTGGCACGGTTGGCAGCCGGAATTACATCCACAAATTCCATGGCAAGTAATAAGTTTTCGCTAATGGTAAGCGTAGGAATTAATTGAAAAAATTGGAATACAATACCGATATGCTGACCTCGCCATTTAGCTAGTTTACTCTCGCTTAACTCACCAATAGTCAACCCGTCAACCAATACTTTTCCACTAGTTGGATGGTCGATGCCTGTAATCATATTCAGCAAAGTAGATTTTCCGCTGCCTGATTTACCAGTAATAGCTAGGTATTCGCCTTTTTCAACGGTAAGGCTAACGTTCTTCAAAGCTGCAAAAGTTCTTTCTTTCGATTGATATTCCTTACTAACGCCTTGAAGGGAGAGAATGGGTTGATTCATGTTTGTGGTTATTTTTTATTAAAAATATTTGGTTTTACAAATTGAATTTGAATCCAAAAGTAGGAAATATGGAAATTCCATCTGCAAACATTTTACCGATTATTGGATTAAAACTTTCTCCGTTCACATTTTGTCTGTTCATTACATCTGCAATATCAATAAAAGCAATGATTCCTAGCTGATTAATCTTAAACATATAATCGGCGCGAATATCCAGACTAATAAAATCAGCTAAACGTTTTGTATTTTTATTAGTTATTTCGGCTGAATACCGAATTTTATTGGGGTCATTAAATATATTGGTATGAAAAATATATTCGTTTGCAGGTTTGCCTGTTGCATAACGGAATTTTGTTGAAAGTATCCAGTGTTTATCCGGTTTGTAACCTATTAAGAAATTAACCTGATTGGGTTGACTGAAAGCAAAATTGTATTCACCCAATCCGTTGTTATCATTTCGTTTACTTTGCATGTAGGAATAGCCAATTTGTCCATGAACTTTTTCTGTTAAACGTTTTGTAACATTAATATCCAAACCATACGCATTTCCGGTTCCTGAATTGTTTTGTTCTACTTTTCCTGATTCCGGACGTACAACCATATTATCGAAATTTTTATACCAAGCTTCGATAGTCAATCTTAAATCTGGAGTAAAGAATTTTTTATAACCGGCAATAAATTCGATAACTCTCTCATTTTTCAGTTTGAATGAATCTGGCTGGTCAGCAATTTCAGAATTGACAGGATCCTGATAAAATATACCTGTTGCAAAATTAATGCTGTTCGATTCGTTCAACCTGTAACTACCGCTTAGTCGGGGTGAAATGGTGTGTTGATCGGCAAAGCCTGTATAATCGTAACGTAATCCGGCATTTACTGAGAATTTTTCGGAAATTAGAAATGAATAGTTCATATACGCTGAAGCATTGTTAGAATGTTTATTCACATCCACGTTGAAAAATGCAGGTTCTACAAGCGTATAATACTTTAGTGGATTTGAACTGTTATCGCCGGTATTAAATACATAAGAAGTATCGGTGCGTGATAAATTCCGAACATTACTTAAATTTACTCTGTCCAAATCAATACCGGAAATCAGGTTTGAACCATTTGAAAAACGAATGGTATGAATAGATCTGAAACCCAATTTTGATTCTGTGTAATCGGATGTTCTGACTCCGGCTTCGAAAGGAATATTGTCGGGGTTAATAAGTTTACCTGAAGCATCTGTTTGCGGATAAGACTTTCCAAATGAATTTATTGAGGTGAACCGATTGTAATATAAGATGTTTTTGAAATAGTTATTTTTACCGACAAGCGTTCTTAAATTGAGTCCGAGAATTGTATTGTTTTTGGTATTATCAATTATCAAAAGATTATTTAAATCTTTATCTTCCTTTACATTATCTGTTGTACGTTCGAAACTTTCAGGACTATAAATAGCAATTACCGAAAGTTTGTTTTTTGTGCCAATTTGTGAAGTTGATTTAAAAATAAAATCCTGATACTTCGGATGACCGAGATTTTTCATATCTGCAATATTTTCTACTGTTTGCAAATCCTGATATCTAGCCGATAGAAACAATCCAGTATTTTTAAAAATATAACTTGGTCCGTCGTAGTTTAAAGTCACTCCCATTAAATCGATCTGACCATCAATCAATGGATTTTCTTTGTTACCTTCCTTAATTCCTAATCCCAGATATGATGCACTTTTTCTTCCATATTGTGCATTAAAACCACCACCCTGAAACTCTGCGTTATCAATAACCCTTGGTGCAAAAATACTGAATCTTCCACCATTTGGATCGTTAAAGCCCGTCTCCGATGAAGGATACCCTTCTAGATGACCAACCTGTGAAACGGGAATATCATCAACCATATAAACATTATCGCGTGTTCCCTGACCTCTAGCTGCAATGGCAGAGTATTCACCACCACTGCTCGAAACACCCGGTAACATACCTATTGCCCTAAAAATATCACCCTGAGCTCCAGGATTGCGCGCGATTTCTTCCCTTGAAAAACCATAATTGGAAACAGGCGCCAATCTTACATTCTCGAACCGATGTGCTGTAACGGTAACTTCTTTCACGCCTATAGCTGCTTCTTCGATTTCAATTTCGAGATAGGTTGTCTTTTTACTGATAATCTGAACATCATTTATCTGCTTCTCCTGATACCCTAAATAATTTACATTTAAAAGGTAAGTTCCTTCAGGTATATCTTTTAAAATAAATGTTCCTGTTGAATCTGCAGAAATTCCTTTCTTGGTTCCTTTAATTAAAATAGTTGCACCTTCAAGTGCTCGCTTGGTAGTTTTGTCAATTACTTTACCCTTCATTATTCCCGACGGAATATTCTGGGAAAAAGCGGTTATTACAATTAAATTAGTTATAAAAAGTGTAATAATTTTGGATTGTAGTTTCATAATCATATTTTTTAAAATTATGAATACAAAAGTAGGGGGTATCAACGCCAACGAGTTTGCATTTCTTGCGATGTTATATGCAAATCTTGTGAATCCGCATTATTTCAACTTTATTGGAAATAAAAGATGGCGGTCAATTTCTTGATAAAATTTATCGGCTGGACATTCATCAAACTGCTCATAACAAATCATTTCCGAAATAACGTAGCCCATAATATCCAAATACTTATGGTTTAGTGCGAGCATTACATCTAGGGCATTATTTATGCTGCCTTGCATTTCATAATTAAGGTATTGTGCCTTCCTTACAGTTTGAAGATGTAAACCTTTGGGCAGTTTTGTGTCTGCATTTATCTCCATTCCGCATAAATATCTACATTTTTCGGGGGGAGTAATAAACGGAAAATCGAGCCATACACCAAAATATCTAGTAGTGGGAAAGATTAATCCACGTGGACGTGCCCATTGCAATAAATTTTGGAAAGCAAAAGTAATATTTTCAGGATGACTCAATGTGGTCTGAATACAAGCTAAGTGGAATGAATAAACAGTATTTACGGTAGGCGTTGAGGTCAATATTACGCTTTCAACCTTTTGCTGAATATTTGTTATTGGAGTTATCCATGAATCATTCGCCGTGTGCAGAAACTGATTTTTCTTTTTATTAATATCATTTAGTTTATCCGACGGAAGATTTCTATACAGATCCGCCGAAACGCCAAAATAGTTTTTAAATGCCCTACTGAATATAGAATTGGATGAAAATCCGCAATTTGCAGCAATCTCGTTGATAGGCAGTTGGGGAAATATTTTTATAGAATGTGCTGCCCTTTCCAACCGAAGCCTAATGACATATTGTTTAGGTGATTCCGACATAGAATCTGAAAAAATCTTCTGAAAATGAAATACTGAATAATTCCCAACAGCTGCCAGCGATTCCAACGACAAATCTTCCGCCAAGTGCTGATTGATATAATGTTGTACCTTGAGCATCATTTGCTCATATTCTGGTTTAAAGTAATGAGTATTTTTGTACATAAGTTGGGTTTTTTAATCAATTTTATTATACAAAAATACAGGTTTTTTTCTCATTAAAAATGAAAATGCTTATATAATTAATTTGCTAGTATGGAATTCTTATCTTAGAAATTATCAACCTAAAAATGAAATACCTCGTTATTGGATATATGTTTATTCCCTAACGAGAAATTAATCAAATTCTAAATATATTTTTTCTATTGATATTTAAGTCATTACAGACTAAATTTTATATTGTACTAACTACATTTTATGATGTTTTTAATATGTAAAGCCAATATGCACGGTTGTGACGGAACAATTGGTGTTACCACATAGTTGTAACTTCCCAATATTTAACTTCCCGAAACTGTGGTGGTATAAGCTACACCGAGCCAGGTCTTGATATACAATGGAAATTTAAACGGTTTCCACTTATACCAATCGAAAGCATTACAAGTTGGTTTGGATAATTCGTTTCCAGCCCTGCTAAATTATCGTTGGCGTTTTTGTAATTTTGAGCACCCAACTGCAAGCCAGCAAACCTTTGCTGATAGTTTCGGAAAAATAATACTCTCCAAATAATCCTAATGCACTGTTGATGCCCACATTCCAACCATTGTCGCTATTATCTTTATCTATCAGAAAATCAGGCACATCTATTGCATAAGTTCGAAGTCCAACAACAAAATGTTGGCTGTTGACGGGTTTGAACACAGAATTAATGCAGAACCCTCAATATAAAAGTGGAAAAGTCTGTTTCTGCCAAAATAGTGGTTTTATTTGAAACTTCGCTCTCATGAGCTTTCAACAAACTTGTTGTAAACTACTAATTGCAAAAAATAAATAGACGATTCTACTAAAATTTGTTTTCTTTTTTTAAATCATTTTACATTGTTAATAATATTGATTGTATTTAAATTTTTGTCTTGTTAAATTTCGGAAGTAAATAATTTAAAATCTATAACCAATATGAACCGTAGCAAAAGGAGTAAACTTTTGAATATCATATGTATAATTTCCTACAGTTGTATTGTGAATAACTTCAGAAGAAAATGCACCTTTCATTATACCTGTATATCCCAGACCAGCCCAAGGTTTTAAGAAGAAATGCTCCTTTTTGAAAGGATACCATTTATAACCGGCATTAATAACTACCATTCCCATATTTGTTCTATGTTTCTTTACTTCAGGAACATTATCATTTGTTAAATTTATTTCATTTGTAAATAGTTGTACTCCTACAAACCAGTTCTGATTAGCCTTTTTAAAATAGTACTCTCCTTCTATACCAAGCCCTTGATTTATTTTGTAATGCCAACCTTGATTTTTATTTTTTGAATTTGCATTGATTATTGCTTTTGGATAAGTACCTAAAGCAACGATTGCTAATCCATATACAAAGTGTTTGGAGCCTTTTGGTTTCCACCAAAGATGTCCACCAATTCCATTTAAAACAATTGGTACAATTGGATCAATTTCGAAAGAGAATTCTGATTTAGATTCTGCAAATTCATTCATAGGATTTTGATTTTCAATTGATTGCATTTTTGTATCAGTATCAAGCGCAAAAAGAGTTTTACTGTCCAATACATTTTCCTGAGAATTAACTAAAATTGCTGAGGAACAGATAATTCCCAATAAAAAAGAAGCGATTTTTTTGAATTTTGTTTTCATTTTCATTTTTTTTTAAATTAATTTGATTATTTCTATGTTTTGTAAATGTAAATTTCATCAGTTGCTGGATTTATGTTATACAAATGTTTTAGATTTATTTTAAACTTCCTGAACTTGCATATTATTTAAACCATTTTTCTCCTTACCATTTCTTACTACGTTTCGAATTGAGAGTATTCCAATCTAGAAATGTCCAATTGTATTTTGAAGGTGAAAATGAGTTAATTTCTCAAACAGCATTAAGAATTGATTTTTTGTAACAAAGCGTAAGAATTTCAATTTTTCTGACAACTTTAGAACTCTTTTGGCTTTGTACATTAAAAATGTTCGTGCTTTTTTGTTCTAATGAAATAAAAATCGAACTAAGTGTACTTGGATAAAAACTATTGACTTTATAATTAAGTGCTCATTTAAACTTTGAATCTCAAATCTAAACTTCTTGTATTGACTTCTTCTTTGGCAATTTCAATCAATGGCGGATTAATTTCAATTATTCCTAATTTGCTATTCCCATGGATATTTAGTATAGGTAATTTTAAGGGTACTGTGCCAAAATCAAGTACTTTCAAATTATTTGCGTCCTTTAAAATGGATTCTAAATCGGGAAGCAATATTCTGAATGCCACTCACTGTCTTGTGCTTTTAAAAATGCTGACATATTTTATTTATTTATTAATGTACATACTACATATTGTGAATGTGTAGATATTGGTAAAAAATTGATTTGTTCTAAGTAAATCATGTATTGATGTTTTCCTTAATTCTTTTTCATCACTTTTTCTATCTGCGATAAGGTTTCAATGATAATATTTTTTTGCACTATCTGGACTTTGACCTGTTGCATTCAGATCGAAATTGGTAAGGAAATTTAATTTCTGGATATTGTTTGCCAATAAAATATCATGCAAATTAATTTGATCGTAATCCTTGCAAATAGTACGCCTCAGTTGATACCTTTTTTCGATTCCAAAATACCTGCTGTCAAAATTGCTATATATAACAGTCATTTTAAAATTTGGAAAATTGAGTAATTCCGACATTACTTTTGCCGAAATATTCTCTGTTTCAACACCTTTGATATTTATCTGAAATAAATGTAATAACCAAAATTGTTTTAAAATGATAGAGAATTACAATAACTATATATTCACTATATTTTGTTTGCAAAGATAGATGATTGATTTGAAATTGCAAACAAATTTAGATACTTTAACACATTTATATACCAATTTCGTCATTTTTCTTAAGCTTTAGATCCATTTTGACTTTCAACAAATCGAATCTTCCGGTTTCCGAAATTTTGATTTTATTGTTGTTTTTAGAATTCCACTTTGTAACTGATAATAGGCAATATAAGTACCATTTTCGATAATTCAATTTCATTCTTTTTTAAATTGTAAATATAGCCGTTGTACGATGGTTCTGCCAACAGATTTTTTATTTGTAAAGCCCAAACTCCTGAATACTTTGGGGTATTTTTTCGGTAAGTAAGGGTTAAATCAACGTTTTGGGATGCAGGTAATTGAGCCGAAAAAGCATTAGAATCATCGTAATAGATAGATCTTTCCTGCATCGATTTCAAAACATCAACTGGATTTAACCTATCGCCTTCCATAAAATTTACCCTTGCATTCACTCCAAATACCCTATTGTTTTTCAAATTATACTCTTTCCCAAAAAGAATATTTCCCACGTAGCCTTTATCAAATCTGCTGTTTCGCCAAACCTTATCATCGCCTTGATATTCGGATTTAAAAACAGAACCGGTTACCAAAAAATAAAATCCTTTATTCAAAAATTGCTCTAAGGTAAAGTCAACACCATAATTCTTCCCCTTACTGTTGTTCTCTAATTGATTTCTGAAAGTCCAGTCCTGATTAAAGTTTATCATCGAAAAAGAAGTGCCGGCAATTCCGGGAATGTTGTATAAATGTTGATAATAGGGCTCCACTTTAAGTCGTGTATTTTCGTTTATACGCCAGTTGTAACCCAATACATATTGTAAGGAATGTGATAGTTCGAGGTTTTTATTTGGTAGTTCTACTCCGCCATTTACCTGTTTATTAATCATATATATTTTTAATTCTTCCAACTGACTATGCTTGCCGAATCCAAAACTAAGCGAATGATTTGGGATAAAATCCCAATTAAGACTTATGCGTGGGTCGAAGGTGAAATCCTTGTTGAGTTCAAAATACATGCTGTTAAATCCGGCAAATAAAGACAGGTTTTGCGTAACATTGTATTTCGTTTGGATGTAGTATTCCATCAAATTAGCATTGCCTTTTTCCTTTACGAAATTTTGAAATGTAGAAGGATTGTTATTCAATGTGCTGTTTAAGTCGATGTTATAAAACATCTTATGTAAATTTACACCTGTTTTGGTTAGTAAGCGTTCGTTGAATCTGTGGTTCAATAATGTACTGAAAATAACTTTCGAGGAATTGTCCTTCAAAAGCCAATTGGGACGAGCAATCATCGTGTTATCATATCGTTTTTCATCCATTGCATTGAGCGTACCACTTCCGGCAATGGTTGAATTAATGTATGTATTTTCACCCAATCTGTGTCGATAAGAGATGCCTGCAGCTCCCATTTTCAAGTTCCAATCAAAGAATCGTCTATCATCTGCCGAATTCCATTTAGTAGAATCTGTTACTTGATTTTTTAGCCAATTATCTGATGAGCCAATTCCCCACAATGAAAAACCGCCTCGATTGGTAGGAAAATTAAATTTAAAACTAATATCCTGATATTCGGGAATTCCCATATTTGGCGGTAACAATGCTTTTAAAATTCCAAAAGTTGAATATCTGTAATTGAATAAATAAGTAGCTTTTGAACCTTTTTTGAAAGGTCCTTCAGATGATAAATCGATACCTAAAAGTCCAATTTGAGCTGTATATTCACGTTTATCATTGTTTCCATTTCTAAACTTCATATCGAAAATTCCAGCCATGGCGTTTCCATATTCAGCCGGAAAAGCTCCAGTGAAGAAATCGGAATTTGCCAACATCTGACTACTGAAAACCGTAACTATGCCACCTCCCGCAACCGTTGCTCCTGCAAAATGATTTGGATTGGGAATATCAACACCTTCGAGCCGCCACGAAACGCCTTTGGCTGAATTTCCGCGAATAACAATGCCATTGTCGGTAATACTTCCCATAGTTACACCGGCAAACGATGATGCTAAACGAGCAGGGTCATCCAATCCGCCTGCATAACGGCGGGTTTCTTCTACCGAAAATGAACGTGCACTGATAGAAGCCATAGAGTTTAAAGCCCTGTCCTTTTGCGCATTAGCTTTTACAACAACTTCTTTCATTTGCACCATCGATTGTTTCAATCCTACATTTATAATTACTTCTTTTCCGGAAGTTACCATTGTTTCCGAAACCACCGAAGGTTGATACCCCATGTATCCAAATTGAATATTATATCGTCCAACAGGCACTTTTTCAATTTTAAAATTTCCATCAACATCGGTAATAGCACCTTTAGCCGGACTCACTCCCAGCAACAAAACGTAAGCACCAATAAGTGGCGAATTGGTTTCAATATCTACCACACTCCCTTTAAGTGTTTGATAAATTGTAGTCATCGGCGCAGGTTTGTTAATTTCCAGATTGGATGCCGAAACTATGCTTTCTGGTTTAATAGTTTGAGAATTGCTTTGAGCTGATATAATACAACTTATTGAAATTAAGACTATTGCGGATCTATGTTTTAATGATAAATAGCTCGATTTGATTGACTTGTCTATTTTTAAAGTTTCCATAATTTTGGTTTTTATCATTTGATTAAATAATCCTCCGGCATTTTGCGCCATGATTTGTAAGTACTTCTGGCACGTCCAATTCTTACTATCATTTGTATTTTTTCTGGATGGTTTATTTTTGACAAAGTTGTAAACTGATTTTGCAACTCATCCATTTCGTTGTATTCCTGAATTACTTGATTATAGGGATGGGTTACAATTCCTATTTTAGCAATAGCAACATTAAATCGGGCATAATCTCGACCTGCCAAAACCCAATCCAATGGAGTATTTGACTTTGTTTTGAAAAGAATAATTCCTTTTGAACTGTAAATTCCTTTATTAATTCCTTTCATTGTAGCCTTAGAATTTTTTTCTGAATGCCAAGTTATACTGTCACCATTTTTAAGAGATTTTTCTGCCATTTTTATGATAAAACCACTATACCCCATTTGTGGAATACTTATTCCATCCTTTTTAGTTGACCGTTCATTTTCATTGAATCGGAACATATAACGAGTTTCTTCATTGGTGGCATTGGTTCGTGTTTCTATTTCCATTGCTTTGCTAAAAATATCCAAATAAGGTTTCATTTCATTCGTACCCGATATATATATCAATTCACATTCTGCCTTTCCCATTAAATTTTTCATTTCACTAAATTCATTGGGAGTAATCATTTCGCCTGTATAAGGTCCACGATTTGTTCCACGTTCATAAATATAATCGTACAAATTATCTTTAACTGTGCTAGCATTTTTAACAAGCTTAATTCTTGCAACAGGTTTTTGAGCCATTTCATAAGCGTTTAATGTGTAATCACCTTGCGGAAAGTATTGAACCTGAGTTTCATACCCTTCGTTACTCATGCCAATTGAAACCAATTCGATAAAGCACCCTGCTCCTATATGAATCTGGCGTGAAGGAGGGTCTGTTTTTGGTAATTGATGCTTTACATAAAGCAACATTTCAGTGGAGGAAATGGTATCGATGTACCACGATTGTGTATTGTGAGGACTGGGAGCAGTGAGCCCATAGGTAATTGCTTTCATAACCGGAGCCGAATAATTGTCCGGATTTGCTCTTTTTTCGTACTTATTTTGTGATAAAAGTGTAAATGAATAAACCGATGTTATTACTAACATTAAAAAAATCTTCTTTTTCATGGGGATAATTGTTTTAAAATTTATACTTATTGTTTGTTTCAACAAAAGTACATTTAACAATTAACCTAGTTCGTTGACCTACATCAATAAAGTTTTTTCGAAGTTTTTTTTCTTATTCTGCTAATGGTTTCAGGACTTACATTGAGATAGGAAGCAATCATATATTGAGGAACGCGTTGATTGAGCTGAGGTTTGGTAGCCACAAGTTTGAAGTATCGGGTTTCTGCATCATCCAGAAATAAAGATTTGGCTTTTAAGTGCCAGTTGATAAATAAACCTTCGGCCATTAAGCGTCCTAAATGTTCAAAGCGCATATCTTTTTTGTACAAATTTTCTAACGATGCTTTGTCAATAACCAACAATTTGCAATCCTCCAAACAAACAATATCTTTGTCGGCAGGAGCACCGGTTAAGAATCCTAAATAATCAGTAATGAAGTCATTTTCAAACGAAAACTCATCAATTCTATCATTCCCATTTTTATTATACACACAATACATTGCACCGCTTACAATAAATGCAATTTTCTTACAAACTTGTCCATTTTTTAAAAAATAGTCATTTGCCTTGTATTCTGCTTCCGTAAACTCCGCAACAAACTCTTCAATTACATCGTTTTCCAAATGCAATTGTTCTTTTAGAAATGCTTTAATGCTCTGTTTCATGGTTTTATAAATTATATACCTGCCCCCTAACCCCCTAAAGGGGGGAAAAGACAGGTACATTGAGTTATTGTTATTTTATAATCATCTCTTTGTGTGTCCTAAATAGATTAAATTTTGTCATGTTCGTTTCATGGTTTTAAAATTTCATTTTCCCAAATCTTTAAGCTAACTGATGATTTGAGAATAGTTAAAAACTTTATTTTAATGGTATTGAATATCCTATCGAAATTGTTGGAATAAAGTAAGTATCCCATGTTTTGTGCCTTTTGTTGTCGTAATAACTGCTCCCAACCAAAACAGGATTATTTTCCTTGCATTGAGGACTATTGATATAATAAAGAGCTCCAACCCGTGGTGTCAGATAAAAATTTTTGGAAAAATACCAAATATAACCCAATTCAGCACCCACACAATCTGAATAAAGTTTTTTGGACGTATTTGTGTTTTGTTCGGTCACAATCTGCATTTTGTTGTGATACATAAATCTAGTATATAATCCTTTATCAGTTTTTCCGTTCCAAAAATAGCTGTAATGTATTGAGTAAATATGCTCAACAGTTAAATCAAAACCTTCGGGAACTCCACTGAAAAGCGAGCTGGGTGCAGGGAAATGTTGATAACCCAATTCAAAACCATGAGGTCCGTTGCGCACTCCAAAATAATTTGCAAAACCACCGGTAAATGCAATTAAACCTAAATCAATTTCAGAAAAAACTTTCCAACTTTGTTTTTCAGAAATTATATTCAAACTGTCGGATGTTTGACCGATTGCAAATGTGTACAATCCAAGAAAAATTGTAAGCACTTTAATTTTCAGTGTCTTCATATTAGTAATATTTTAAAATTATATCGCAAAAGTAGATATACTTAAATTATTAAATAGAAGACATTTGTCTATAAATATTTTTTACTTGATGTTTTTCCGAATTCGGCTCAAATGGCGCGGTGTAATGCCAATTAATGCCGACAAATATTTCAATGGAACTTGCTGTAGTAACTCAGGTTCATTTTTCATTAGTTTCGCATAGCGTTCATCGGGCGATAAAGTGATATAATCGAACCTGCTTTCATCAATGCATACCAAAAGGTGCTCTAATACAGAGATATAAAATTCTTTGAAACCTGCAATTTTGTCGATTAATTGTTTAAAATCTGATTTTTTAATTATCCAAACATCAGCATCAACCAGTGCTTTTACATTTTCTTTTGACTGTAAACCTGCAAAAAAACTTTGAACTGAAACAATAACATCACCTTTTAAAGCCATGTAAGTTGTTTTTTCATCGCCATTATCTTCAAAATAAAATTGAAAGATGCCTTGGTTGACAAAACCCAAATAATCGGCAACGAATCCATTTTGAATAAAAAATTCACCGCTTTTGTATTTCTTTAGACTAAAAAATTCCGCAATTTCAGTTAGGTCATTCCCCGCAAAGCCAAACTTACTAAATGTGTTTATTATTTGATTCATAATGCTTTAATTCAAATGCTCTGATATTTTTCTTCAATTTAAAATCTATATCCAATGCCAATTTCAGCTAAAGGAAAAAAAGTCAATTTATCTTTATTCAATACAAAAATTGGTGTAATACCAATTTTTAGCCCGATAGGAATATGCTCAAATTGATATCTGTAGCCCACTAAACCATACAAAATTGGTTTGTAAGAATAAAAATTTAAATCTGTAACTATATCAGTTTGGTTCAGGAAATAATGAATGAAACCTAAGCCAAACTCTGCCTTGTGATTGCTATTCCCAATCAGGGTGGTAACTCCGGTTTGGATGTTAAACTCTTTGCCAAAGGACGGATTAAAGATATTAAAGCCAAGCCCCAGGTCAGTCATGAAACTTAGCTTTCCCTTTTGATAAATTTGACGTTCATAGGAAATGCCTGCATACATCGATGGCGCACCAACGGATAAATAAATGTGGTTTTTATCAGTAACACTATCTTTTGACGTTTGCGAAAACATATTCATGTTAAGCAATAAACTAAATATTATCAGGGCATTTTTTTTCATAAAGCTATGATTTTGTCAATTTTCTTCAGCAATTGGAATTTTTCAAAAGAAGATATATTTCCCAAAATCACTATGGTCGTTTTATCTATCTCTCTGAAACAGGTTATGTTATCAAAACCAATAAATAAGCCCTCATGACCGAAATAAGTATTACCATTAATTTCGTATTTAAATAAGCCTAATCCAAACTGGTTCAAAAATTCACTTTCGTTCAAAACAGGCTGTTCGAAAGACTTCATCGCATTAAGAGAAGCATTTTTTATTATCCTACCTAACAATAAATTATGATAAAATATAGAAGTCGATTTTGTATTTCCAACCAATGCCCCTGAAGTGAAAGCATTCGACGACCAGGCTGTATTATCAGGAGTTATTTCATATATTCCGGGAGTTGGCAATAATTTTCGATCATAACCACTTATCAGAAAATCAGGTTTTTGTTGTTGTGGAAGTAATTTTATATTCGTAATTGCCAAAGGTGAAAAAATAATCTCATCATATAAAACTGCCATTTTTTTACCTGTTACTTTTTCAGCAATTAGTCCAAGTAAAACGAAATTAGTATTTGAATATTGGTGGTCGGTATCCGTTTCGAAAACAGTTTTTTTCTTAGAAATTGTTTTAATAATATCATTCACATCCCAAATTTTGTCTGTGAACAGTGTCGAGTTTGTAAGAATATAAGGCAACATGAGTAATTCTTTAATACCAGAAGAATGATTCAATAAATTCTTAATCGTTACATTTTGAGCATTCACAAATTCGGGAAAGTAATCAGTAAGTTTGGTGTCAAATGATAATTGACCGTCTTCTATAAGCTTCAGAATAACGGTAGCAGTAAAAGTTTTAGTAATACTTGCCAAGCGGAAAATACTTTCATCATTGATAAGATTTTTTCTTTTTAAATCGGAAGATCCAGAAGATAATGTCCAAATCCTTCCAACACTATCGATAATTGAAATTTGAATGGCTGGTACTTTTTCGCTGTTTATACACCCACATACTTCGTTGGCTATTTCAGAAGCTTTATCAGCTGTAATAAAAGCATTTACAGGATAATCTTCCCTACACATGCAATCAAAATTGGATATTTTTGAGCAAGCACTAATAGCAGAAAGAAAAAACACAAAAAATAGAAAGTAAATTGTTTTCATAATGTAAATTTATTGATTAAAAGTATTATTAGATACGGATATTCTCTAAAAAAACTTACTGAATGAGGAAAATGGCGGATGAATGGTCAACTGGATTTAATATTTCTATTCGATTATCTTCCAATTTTTGAATTTCGGATACTGGTTCTACATAATGCTCAAAAGTGCCAAAATGTACGGGAATTACATGTTTTGGATGAAGTACGGCTATCATTTTTCGCAGCATGGTAGCGTTCAAAGTCAGTGTCATTATCCAACTTCCCTGTTTGGCAGCTCCCATATTTGGAATTAACAGGTCAATCGCCTTTCCTTTTAATGCATTGATAACCTTATCTTTATATACAGTGTCACCCGTTATATAAATCTGAACTTTCTCATTTTTATTAGCAATAGTCAGGTAATAACCATTTACTTTTCCGGCAAAAAAGGCACTCAATGGGTTCACACCATGAATGCCAGGAATAGCTTCAATGCTTATTTCATAACCTTTTATGGATAGTTTCTGAATACTATGCCAATTTAATATATTCAAGTCAGTAATTCTATTTTTCTTTAAAATACCGGCAGAATTCGGGTTGCAAATTACGGTTGATTGTGTATTTATTTTCGACAAACCGATTTTGTCTAAATGGTCTTCGTGATTGTGAGTTATCAGCCAAAGGTCAATATCCGAGAATGTTTTAGCATCATAAACTGGAGCTTCAATGCGTTTGGATTTGAACCAGAAAAAGTCCTGAACTGTTCCTTGCGGGCACAATACAGGATCGCAAGCAATGTTTAGATTTCCAATGCATAACACAAATGTGGCACCACCTATCCAATTGTATATTAGTTCCATTTTCTTGTTGTGAGTAGATGTCCGATTTTTAAAAACAAAAAGGCTAGCACTGCTCCCGTAAAACCACCAATTAATACAGAAAGTGTAATTTGCAAATTACTAATTAATTGATTATCATATATCAACCACAGAATTATTGCAGTAAGTGGAGCATTTATCAATAATCCGGTAATCACTCCTGGAGCATATTTTCTCAGATAAATAGTGGCAATAAGGTGAGGGAAAAAAGTATTCAGAAATAACATGCCAGCAAAACCGGACACAAAAAGCAGGTAAATGTCTTCCGATGGATAATAATCTTTATACAAAACAACTACAAACCCTAGTATAGTAAAAAGGGTTATTGCTATTGAAAATTGAGCAGTTGAAACAGGAGGATGAAAAGATTTAGGGATTGATTCTGACCATTTTTCCATACTTATAACTTCCTCAAGATTATGTAGAGCAAAGGCATAAGGCAATATCGAAATCAAAAAGTTTAAATTTGTGTCCATAAATCACGAATTAATTTTTTACAATTACATTGTTTACCTTGTTTTTATTTCCATATTGAGATTAAAAGAAAACTGTAAATCACAACATCTTGAAAAAAATGAACTACCCAAGCCACTCCAATACCCTCAGTTTCAATTATGGATTTAGCCATTAACCAACCTAAAAATCCAGCCATTAGCACACCAATAGGACCACCTGGTTGTCCAAAGTAATGAATAAGTCCAAAAATTAAAGCTGCCGACCACATAATTTTTAGTGGTTTTAAATATCCATCGAGTAAACCTACTACTGCAAAACGGGTAATTATCTCTTCATTAAAAGAGTTTGTTAACGAAAAAATAAGAACATAAGGCAACAAAGGAATTAGACCGTCCCAACTAGCCGATTTACCTAAACTCAAATACATGAACAATGCTGTTGAAGCCGTAATTACAACTAGAAATGAAAGCCCCGTTTTATACCAACTATCGTTTGCATTTATACCTAAAATTTTTACAGGTTGTGATAACTCAGATAAATTACCAAATTTCAGAAACTTCTTGCTTTTTGGAGCTATATGAAGAGTTAAAGAAAGTGTTATAAAACTTAGAATCAAACCGAACGATTGAAATTTAATAAGATGATTTATTTTTTCGTTTTCTACAAAATCTAATGGAATCACTTCGACCCAAGAATTACCTAACAAATACATAATGATTGCAATTGTTGGAATAAGAATTCCTGAAATAATTTTTGTTTTCATACTTTTATTTTTTAAGACATAATACTAATAATTTATAACGAATAGTGATATAGACAGTTAAGTGTTTTTATTTATATTTTTCAATAAATTCATTTACTTCAAAACAAAAAATGGATTCATCCTGATAAAATATATTGTGTCCACTGACTGGGGAAATTGCAATTTTCTTTTCATTCGTACTAATATTATTATACACATTTTCACCCAATTCGCTTGGACAAATAAAATCATACTTACCACCTAAAACTAAAGTTGGTGTTGTAACCTTATAAAGGGTAGACGAAAATTCTGTTTTTGCCAAATCCTTATTGAAATCTGCTTTGGAAGAGTATTTTTGATTCAATAAAATTGAAGTTAAAGGCCAATTATACTTTATAGCATTTCCCTTTAAGATTTCAATAAAGTCTGTTTTTATAACTTCATCAAAATAGGTTTCAGCGTCTGAAGCATAAGCGTTAAGTTGATTTGATTCCTCAAAAGTGAAGTTTCCTGTATGTTGATTGCAATATTCTATAATTGGTGTCCATTTATCTGTATTGATATTCAACGTAATTTGTTGTCTTCCAAGGTCAAGCATCATTAATCTGGTTAATGAATCGTTTAAAGCATAATTGTGAGAGCCACTGGCAAAAATCCAACCTTTAACCATTGATTGGTTGTTTCCAGTTGTCATAAACGACGAGGTTAAGAGCCCTCCAAAACTGTGTCCGATAATAAAAACACTTACATCCTGACCGTAACGGTACTTTAAAACAGTAATTACCTTTTTCAAATCGTCAGTCATCTGAGTCAAATTAAGATTTTCGGAATTAGAATTTCCCTGTGAAGCTCCTGCATTTCTTTCGTCCCAATAAACACAAGCAAATTTGTCTTCGATGTTTTTGCTAATATAATCTGTATTGTAAAAATAGGAACTTGTACCCGGACCACCATGCACAAAAAGCAGAAAAGTATTACTCCCGGTATTTCCTTCAACCAGTACACGCATGGAAGCTCCTTCGTTTTCCACATAAAATGTATCAGAAACATTTAAACCTAAATCAATATTTTCATTTTGACAAGATATTGTTAAAAACAGACTTGCTAATAAAATTAAAAAAGGCTTCATTTGGTTTTGATTTTCGAATTTATAGTATGATTCAAAAAGCTTTTGGGTTTATAAATAATACCCAATTCGATAGTTGGTCGTAAATAAAAAGTGCTGTTATAAGGATACATCATTAACAAATTAAACTTTGAAAAAACAGCAAATGGTTTATCTTTAATCTTTTCAAAATCATATCCCAACCCTACTCCAAGCGATAATAGTAAATAATTGTATCCCGCCCATTTGGTTATATTCACTTCATTGTATTCTTCAACTGTATATGTTGTGCCTCCTAAAAAAGTTCTGCTATATCCTATTTCCGGCGAAAATTGACTAAAAAAACCACTGGGTTTGATTCTTCTTGTTGTCCAACCCCCTGTAAAATAAAAATTATCGTGAAAGTAAGGATGATGATACCAACCTAATTGAGCAGTGATAAATTTTTCGTTAATAACAACTTTTTCTCCGTTTGACTTTTTCTTTTTTATTTCAATATTCGTTACCGGAAATTCAAACCCAAATCTTGCTCCCGGATAAATCAGTGAACTATTATATGATAATGTTAAATTTGTAGATTTAATTATCAAACTATCAGTTGTTTGAGCATATAAACTTAATGTCAAACAGAACAATAAAGGTATTACAATTTTCATTGTGTTTTTCATTTTATCAGTACTATGCGGTTTATTCAATTCAAATTTATATAATAAGCGACTTATATAAATGCGGTTAATTTGCTCAAATCATCATTTGGT
>JACDZJ010000062.1_pt1 | contig 53406 bp, 58 predicted proteins | sample 7365721 | NCBI WGS metagenome assembly JACDZJ01 (sample SAMN15143480, study PRJNA637477) | pond metagenome | biome: freshwater wetland ecosystem [ENVO:00000243]; feature: pond [ENVO:00000033]; material: pond water [ENVO:00002228]; isolation source: pond water containing pink berries ... | reverse complement strand
GGCATGGATGCCGGGACCCAGTGCCACGGACGGTAACCCGCACCCAGCACAGCGCCCAGGTTTGACCGATCCCCCTGGCCAGCCCTGGATTCCGGCATCCATGCCGGACTGACGAACCGCGCGGGTCAACCGGGATGTCCGTCGTCCCGGCATGGATGCCGGGACCCAGTGCCACGGACGGTAACCCGCACCCAGCACAGCGCTCACGGTTGAACAATGGACCGACCCGCCCCCTGATTCCGGCATCCAAGCCGGAATGACGCGCCAAGCAGCAAACCGCGCTCTGTCGTCCCGGCAGGATGCCGGGACCCAGTGCCAAGGACGGTAACCCGCAGCCAGCACAGCGCCCACATGTGACCGATCACCCCTTCCCGCCCCAAGATTCCCCCATCCACGCTAGAAGCTCGAACAGCCAGCGACCCCAAGAAGAGCCAAGAGCGGAACAAGTCCCCCCGCTACTCCGTTGGCGCCCAGAGATCATCCAGATTGATCGCCACCGCCTCAAAAGGCGGGACCAACACCCGCATCGCGCCGGCAAAGCGCCCGATCTCCACCCAGGCGCCCGCTTCCAAGACGTAGGCTTCCAGCGTGTGCGCGATGGGGTCAATCAGCCAGGCATGAGGGACGCCGTACTGCGCGTAGATCGGCATCTTGACCTGGCGGTCCTTACTCTCGGTCGAGGGCGAGAGAATCTCGCACACCCAATCCGGGACCACCATCGCCCGGTGTTGCGCCTTCGGCAACTTTGGCAAGTGTTCGCGTCGCCACCCGGCCAAGTCCGGGACATCAACCTCGGTGTCACGGATGAAGTGCAGTTCAGGCTCGACCACGATCAACCATCCGCCAGGGCCGCCGCGACCCCGTTGGAACGGGTTCACCAACTCGCCGGCAAGGGATGTTTCGGTGTAGCCATGCTCAAGGCTGGGGCGCGGCCGGGTGTAGATCTGACCGTTCAGGATCTCCCCGGTCAGTCCTTCCGGTAGGGCCTCAAGCTGGTCGTACAGGCTGAGGCGGGTTCGGATCTGCCGGCGTGCCTGCATTGCTGTGTCTCCCGTGCGGAGCGGTTGATCCGCGAAGCATACGGCCGTCTGGGAGTAGACCCAACAGTTGGGTACGTACTCCGCTACATAGCTTGCTATGTTTATGCCTAAACGCAGAGCTTCCCGTAGAGCATCCGTCCCAATCTGGTAAACCAAGAAAAAGCAGTTTTCACACAAAGCAACTAAGATCACAAAGCTATTCAACGCGATCGGTTGCTCTAGCAGCCTGTCGGACTTAGCCCCTAGGATTAGGGTATGAGTCAACATAAAGGCTTCTTGTTGCTCCACAATCTAACGTAAGGTGATTTCCGCGAAAAATCCAACCCGTAGGAGCCCGCTTGCGGGCGACGGGTGGGGCACAATGACGCGATTCCGGCAGGTCACGTCGCCCGCAAGCGGGCTCCTACGGAGCTTGATATGGCAGCACGTTTCCGCGCCATGCGGCCCCGCGCGACGGCCTATCCGCAACTGGAGGCCGAGGCTTTAGCCGGCGGCGATTCCCGAGATATCAAAGACAATCAGTGGTGCCTGCGCGCCGGACCGGCTAAAGCCTCGACCTCCAGTCGCCGGAACGATGACCAAAGCCCTCGGTTCAGGCCGCATCCTGTTGCATGGCATCATCTTGAATCAACACCTCGGCGGGCAGATTCAGACCGGTTGCCAGACGACGAATCATCTCCAATGACAGCGGCTGTCGTCGGCTCATGACGGCAGCGACTTGACCGGGGGGACCGATGAAGGGCTCCAAGTCGGCAATGGAGAGTCCGCGTGCATCCCCCTAAATGGTTTCGTACGCCACGCGGCCCTGGTTGCTTCAGCATACCAGCCACGCAAGGGAGCTTCCGCCCGCGGATGTTGCGTCCAGAATTCTCGCAGGGTGCGCATAGCCAAAATCTTCACATCACCATCCGGCTACACCGTTCCGCCGATCTCAGCGGCACATGCCTGGTGGCCCCAATCTGCCGCCGGAGATTCATCCACTGGGCTGAGGCCAAGCGCAGGCTGATGCTGACGGAATCTCGCGTCGCCGTGTCCAAGGCCACCGCCGCCCGCGCGATGGGCGCTCCCGCCAGCAATTCCTTGATCTTCTGCACCTGGGGGGCGAAACGGCGATTGAAGCTGCCGGTGGGCGTTGACGTGGCCGGGATCTGGTCTGCCCGGGCCTGGATTCCGGCATCCCAACCGGAATGACAAACCAAGCAGCTGACCCCGCCCTCCGTCGTCCCGGCATGGATGCCGGGACCAGTGCCAAGGACGGTAACCCTCAGCCAGTACACCGCTCCAGTTTGCGCGCTGGCCCTGGATTCCGGCATCCAAGCCGGAATGACCGACCGCGCGGTCAGCCGCGATCTCCGTCGTCCCGGCATGGATGCCGGGACCCAGTGCCACGGACGGTAACCCTCAGCCAGCACAACGCCCACGTTTGACCGACCCCCCTACCCAGCCCTGGGTTCCGGCATCCAAGCCGGAATGACGGACGGCGCGGCACAGCCTAATCCCGAACCCCCAACACCCGCTCCATCCCCGCCACAATCCGCTCCCCCGCCCGCCCATCCCACAATTCAGGTATCGCCCCGCGCTGCCAATCCCTGGCAAACAGCCGATCGAGCGCCGGCGCCAGCTTCGCCGGATCGGTGCCGATCAGCGCATCCGGTTGATCTCCTCCGGCATGGTCCAATCACCTGAGCGGATACCGCCTTCCACATGGGCCACCGGCACGCACAGCTTCTGCGCCGCGATGGCGCAGGCCATGGTCGAGGTCACATCCCCCACCACCAGACACAGCCCGGACGGCACCGCCAGCAGCAGCCGCTCGGAGCCGATCATGATCGCGGCCGTCTGTTCCGCCTGGGTGCCCGATTTGGCCGCCACGATGACCAAGGCCGGCTTACAACGCAGCGGAGGGCGACAAGGATTCGCTAATCTGCAAGGGCCGAAAGTACCCTTTGATGCACTCGGTATTGATGACGGCGATCAAGCATAACCCGAGATCGATGATCGCACCAACAACCGCCGTGTCCTGAGACTTTTTCTTGGAATGGATGCCCTCCGCCCACTCCAGCCCACGCTGAGGATCGTTCTCCCAGAAATAAATACCATGTCCCAACCACTCGAAGCGCCCTTTTGATCGACCGAGGTGCGTGCGCGTACCGTCCAAGACAGCGTCGATCGTTTCTTTGGTGTTTCCGTGAAATCCCAGTATGAATGCCGGCGAGCGCTGATAGAGCGACCAACTATGAGCCACGGGTCAGGGTCTTCAAGTCGCCATCCGGAGTCATAACCCCGAGACGTGTCAAGAATCCGCGTGCCATGTCGGGACTTGAGGCAATCCTCTGCCGGTAGGCAACCATGTCTCGCAAGAGCGCATGGCCATCTAACTCATTGTTTATATTAACGTCCATATCTTTTTCAAGATGAATGATTGGAGATGAATCTTGCTTCTTCGACATGATCTTACCCATATTCATGTTCATATTCGGACGCGTCTTCAGTATTCTCGCTCAACGCGCCAGCGTCAATGCCATTAAGTTAAGCCATTCTGGCTCACACGCTCCAGCGTGGGAGCAAGTGCGGACGCTCCAGCGTCCAGTCCGTAGGGCGCAATAGGCTACAACCGTATTGCGCCGCAGGGTAGGGCGCCGCACGATCGCTGGCGCAATACGCTGCGCTATTGCGCCTTACGGTTCTCGATGACTTTGGCGGCGGGACTGGAACAGTCAGGGCTGGAAGCCCTACTCTCGCTCCCACGCTCCAGTGTAGGAGCAAGCGCGGACGCTCCAGCGTCCAGTCCGCCGTCGGGACGCAGCGCGTCCGCCAGACACTCCCACGCAGAGCGCTCATCGTTATACACAAGTGGTTCCAAGCCAAGCGTGCCCCCCTTGCAGCGTCTACGCTTAAGGGATAACCAACCCACCGGAGGGGAGCGATGAACAACTGGGCACGTGAAGAAGTGGCGACGGCGGATCTGGGCGATCGGCGGCTGAACCAGCGCCTGGCCACGGTCTTGGAACAACTCGGGCAACATCCGCAGGTGAGCATCCCGGCGGCCTGCGGGGGGTGGTCGGAAACGGTGGGGGCGTACCGGTTTTTCGCCAACCCCAAGACCTCGCTCGAAAACGTCTTGGCGCCGCATTACGACGCCACCCTGCAACGCCTGATGGCAGCGCCGGTGGTGCTGTTGGCACAGGACAGCACGGACGATGATGAGTCCCTGAACCTCGGCCCCAAGGGCTTGGGAACGATCAAGAACGTGGACAAGCGTGCGCGTCGCCTGCACCCGACCGTGGCGTTCACCCCGCAGCGTATCTGCCTGGGGCTGGTGGCTGCCGCTTACTGGGTCCGCGAGACGCCCAGCCCGCGGGGTGAACGGCGCAACAAGGGGTGGATGAGAAGGAAAGTCGCCACTGGGTGGAAAGCTATCAGGCGAGTTGTGCGGTGCAGGGCAAACTGCCCGATACCCTGGTCGTCAACCTCGCTGACGCCGAGGGTGACATCTATGAATTGTTCGCCGAAGCGGCCAGTTACGCACCCGACACCCGCGCCCAGTGGATCGTCCGGGCGGCCCAAGATCGCCGTGTGGCGAGCGCGTCGAGCACCGACACCGCGACGAAATTGTGGGACGCGGCGGGGCAGGCGCCGGCCTTGGGAGACTTGGAGGTCGAGGTTAGCGCGCGCCCGGGGCGGGTGGCACGCCGTGCCATCGTGACCCTGCGCAGCGCCACCGTGCAGCTGATCGCACCGCGACGCACGGGCTATAAACTGCCGGAACTCACCATCAATGTCGTCCTGGCGCGTGAAGATACCCCGCCGCCCGCGGTGGAGCCGCTGGAGTGGCTGCTGACGACCGGGTTGCCCGTCGACTCGTTTGAGCGGGCGAGCACCGTCGTCGCCTGGTATACCGTGCGCTGGTGCATCGAAACCTATTTCTTTGTCCTGAAACATGGCTGTCAGATCAATAAGCTGCAGCTGCAGACCGAAGATCGGCAGTTGCCCTGCCTGGCACTCTACATGATCATCGCGTGGCGCGTTTTGTTCGCGACGATGCTCGGGCGTGCCTGCCCGGACATGGACTGCGAAGCGGTCTTTGACCCCGCTGAGTGGCAGGCCGCTTACATCGTGGCGCGCCGTTGTCCGCCCCCAACGACACCGCCCCGGCTGGGCGAGATGGTCATCTTGGTGGCCACGTTGGGCGGCTACCTCAACCGCAAGAATGACGGTCATCCAGGCCCCAAAACGGTCTGGATCGGGTTGCAGCGCGTGCACGAATTCACCATCGCACTGCAGGCCCGCGAAGATATGGCGGGAACATGTGTATAAGGATGAGCGCTCTGCGTGGGAGCCTCCTCGGGACGCTCCGCGTCCCTGCCGCCGACGCCGCAGATGCTGCCAGACGAGTGGCCTGCTCCGGCCACGCGACGCGGAGCGTCGGGGCGACACTCCCACGCGGAGCGTGGGAGCGAGCTACGAAGCTAATGCGGAGCGTGAGACAAGCTAGCTGCCTCCCCCAGCACCCCCTCAAGTGCAGCAACAATCCGCTCACCCGTCCGCCCGTCCCACAGATCGGGAATACGCCCGGTCTGCCAATCGCCTGCAAACAGCCGATCCAGCGCCGGACCCAGCTTGGCGGGGTCGGTGCCGATGAGCGCATTGGTGCCGATGCTCACCGTCTCGGGTCGTTCGGTGGTATCGCGCAGCGTCATGCAGGGCACGCCCATGACCGTGGTCTCTTCCGTGATGCCCCCGGAGTCCGTGATCACCGCCTTGGCGTGCTTCACCAGAAAATTGAACTCGAGATAGGGCTGCGGCTCGACCAGATGCAGGCTTGCGGGCAAGTCCGCCAGCTCCTGCAAGGTCTTGGCGGTACGCGGATGGACGGGGAAGACAACGGGGAGACCGCGCGTCCCCTCGCCGATCGCCGCCAGCATCCGGGCCAGCGCATCGCCGGCGTCGACGTTCGCCGGGCGATGCAGGGTCACCACGAAATACTCGCCCGCCTGCAACCCGAGCTCGTCCCAGAAGCCGGGCGGACGTAACCGCTCCAGGTTGGCCAAGAGGGTGTCGATCATGGTGTTGCCGACGAAGATGATCCGCTCATCCCCGACCCCGGCCTTACGCAGATTCGCGTTCGCGAACTCGCTCGTGGTGAAGAACCAGTTGGTGATGGCGTCCGTCACCATCCGGTTGATCTCCTCCGGCATGGTCCAGTCGCCGGAGCGTATGCCGCCCTCCACATGCGCCACCGGCACGCACAGCTTCTGCGCCGCGATCGCGCAGGCCATGGTCGAGGTCACGTCCCCCACCACCAGGCACAGATCGGAGCGCGCATCAAGCAACAACCGCTCGTAACGGGTCATGATCGCCGCCGTCTGCTCGGCTTGCGTCCCGGACCCGACCTCCAGATTCACATCCGGCGCGGGGATACCCAACTGCTCAAAAAAAGCCCCCGACAGGCGGGGGTCATAGTGTTGACCGGTATGCACCAGACGGTATCGCAAGGGTCCGCCCGCTGCTTTCCTGGCCTCCAGCGCCCGGATAATGGGCGCGATCTTCATGAAATTCGGGCGCGCGCCCGCGATGATGTCGATGAGCATCGGGAATCCCTTCGTGATCAGGGTGGGAAGATGGGCGTCGCGGAACGATGCAAGGTCAGCGAATCAGATTGAAGCCCAATCCACTGATGATGATCTAGGCGTACATCAGCCTGCGGCCTTTCGGTTCCGGGATTGGATCGCCAAACTCCGCGGCCGTGTCGATCCAGAGTTGGATCGCCTCTTTGGCATTCGCCAAGGCAGCCTCATCGCTTTCGCCATGGGCCATGCACCCGGGGAGCTCAGGTACTTCAGCCAAGTAGGCTTGGTCCTCTTCACTCCATTAGATAATCGTCTCGTACTTAAACATCACTCTCCGACTCCAAGCAGTCGAAATGATGTGACTCGCCAAGGGATTGAGGTCGGATTCAGCGAGGGGATGCAGGGTGGCATGTCAGGCATCTCCAGGCAACCAATCGTCCTCCAGCAAACGATCCAGCGCGTAAGGCAACACCTCGGGGAAGTGCGCCGGCGACAATCCGGTTTCCTTGCTCGCCAATGTCGCGCCATCTCGATAGGCGGACGCGGCAGCCTCTGCGAACAGAGGCTTGAGGCTGGGAGAGTCCTGAAGCAGGTCGCGTATGCGTAGCCTTTGCTCCAGGATGGAACCTCGCCAGGAACTGGATCGATGCGCTGGCTGGTACTGCCATTTGAGCAGATGCCCCAGGAGAATTTTCAGCCGGCTGACCAACTCCTGGCGATCGCGACGCCCCATCGTTTCCAGCTCCTCGACTAAATGCTCGATGTCCAACTCCTGGAATCGGCGTTGCCGGAGCAGCTCCGCAGTCTGTTGTGTCCAGGCATGAATGTCGTGCTCGTAAAGATTGGTCATCGTCATTCAGCAATCCTCCGAGCTTCAGCTTCCGCTGGTTCGCTCTCTCAGGACACGGGCTCGATGCGCCAAAGATGCGACCGTTTCATCCTCCCATTGTGTCTGCCGCCATCGCGTGTAATCGAACCGCTCACGATTGATGAGCGCGATAAATCGTTCCGCTTCTACGGAACCTAAGGCATCCGTCAATAACCGGATCCCGTCGGACCTTATCTCCGCATCAGTTCTCATCATTTGAATTCTGTAGTGAGCCAATAAAATCCACGGGGTCGGCGACCCTCACCCGCCTTTCATGCTTGGTTTTGCGTAATAAGGCATGGTCTGTGGTCAAGAACCAGATCGCGTCGGCTTCGATCGCGCTCGCAACATGGAGAGCGTCCATGGACTTTACGCCCCTGCCTGCAAGCTCTTCAGCGACTGCCTCGACCCGAGGGTTCGTTTCGATATCGATCGTCGCCAAAGACCTCCATGCCTGGATCGCATCGCGACGCTCAATGTCAGGATTCGCACCGTTCTCAAGATCGAGTATTGCTGACCAAACCAACCCATAGTCACCCTTTCGGATCCCATCTTGAACGAATAATTTCGCCTCAGTCTGCAGCCGGACCAACAGCTGACTCTGATCGTCAAACGGTCGGTTGAAGCAGCAGATATCAAGATATATCAGAAGCATGAGTGCCTTTAGTTACAACGATCGTACAGGTTCGTGGTCATGCAATCAAAAGCACATCACGCAGGTTTCGCAACCTCGATCGCCACCCGACTGACCTCCAGGATCTCCTCCAACGCAATCGGCGTGGGCCCGCCGTTGCGCAGCGCTTCGACGAAGGCGGCGGCGCAGGCGCGCTGTCCCTTGTCCTGGCGCCAGAGGTTCATGGACTTGAAGCCGGGCCAGCCGAACCCGACGAGGCGACGGAAGTTGTCCAGTTGCAGCACCCGCCCGGCGGCGAAGACCTCGAGCCGCTCCTTCGGGAACGCCTTGCTGCCGTTGGCGAGGTAATGCACCGTGCCGATCGAGCCGTCGGTGAAACCCAGGCTGATGCTGACCGAATCGCCGGTGGCCGAATCCATCGCCAGCGCCTCGGCGCGCGCGATCGGTACGCCGGCCAAAAACCGCAACAGGTCGATGAAGTGGCAGGCTTCGCCGATGATGCGCCCGCCGCCGACGGCCGGATCCTGCGTCCAGTGATCCGCCGGAATCGCGCCAGCGTTCACCGTCATCACGAACGCCTTCGGCCCGGTCACACCTGCCAACAGCACCTTCATCTTCTGCACCTGCGGCGCGAACCGGCGATTGAAGCCGACCATCAAAAGAGGCACCGATGCACCGGGAGAAGTCACCGAGGCGCTAAGGCACTGAGGCATTGAGGGCGCCCCGCCACTCTCCTCCCTACTCGAACTCGCTCCCACGCGAAGCGAACTACTCACTCCCACGCGAAGCGCGTCACTCGCTCCCACGCTCCGCGTGGGAGTGTCGTCTCGACGCTCCGCGTCCCGTGCCACCAACCCCAGCGCAACCTCAATCTCCCCCAGCTCCCCCAACGTCAAACACAGCGGCTTCTCGACAAACACCGCCTTCCCTGCTGCCAACCCCTGCAGAACCATCCGCGCATGGCTGTCGTGCCGGGTCGTAATCACCAGGGCATCCGAATCCCCATCCGCGAACAGCGCCTCCGTATCCGTCGTGGTGCGCGCGAAGCCGAACTTCTTCCCGGCATGGACCCCGCTCACCCCGCCGCTGGAGGCGACTGCGACTAGGCGTGCGCCCGCGGTTTTGAAGGCGGGGATCAAGACACCTGATGCGTAGTTGCCGGAGCCGATAAAGCTCACCGTTGGGGAACGGGGCGGGGTACGGGACGCGGAGCGTCCGGACGACACTCCCACGCGGAGCGTGGGAGCGAGTTTCTCTGGAAGCGCGGGCGCGGGATTGTCTGGAAGCGCGGGCGCGTGTTGGTGGGATCGGGTGCCCGCAAGCGGCACCGTCCGCTCCAGCAACCGCCCCGCATCCCCACCGGGATATTCCAGCACAATCCCCAACGAGGGCTCGGCGCCGCCGACCACGGCATAGGCCCGCTCGGCATCGGCCAACGCAAACCGATGCGACACCAGCGGCCCGACATCCAGCCGCCCGTCGGCCAGCATGTCTAGTACCGCCTCGAAGTTGCGCTGCTCGGTCCAGCGCACGAAGCCGATCGGATAATCCTGCCCCTGCTCCTCGTAGAGCGGGTCATAGCGCCCCGGCCCGTAGGAGCAGGAGACCTGAAAGCTCAGCTCCTTCTCGTAGAAATCAGCCCGCGACAACTCCAGCCCAACCACGCCCACCAGGACGATCCGCCCGCGCTTGCGGCACATGAGCGCCGCCTGATGTGCCGGCTCGTTGCTACGGGTCGCGGCCGTGATGATCACGGCATCCACCCCGCGACCGCGCGAGAAGCCCTCGGCCACCGTCACCGGATCTTGCCCGGCCGACAGATCCACCGTCTCGGCGCCGAACTGCCGCGCCAACGCCAGCTTGGCCGAATCCATGTCGATGCCCAAAACCCGGCAGCCGTGCGCCCGCAGCAACTGGACCGTCATCAACCCGATCAACCCCAGCCCGGTTACCACCACCGCCTCGCCCAAGGTCGGCGCCACCAGCCGAATGCCCTGCAAAGCAATCGCCCCGATGACGGTAAAGGCCGCCGCCTCGTCCGACACCGCGTCTGGGATCCGCGCGCAGAGGTTCACCGGCACGCTCACCATCTCGGCATGCTTGCCGTTGGACGCGACACGATCGCCGAGCGCAAAGCCCGCCGCACATGCGCCCAACTCCGCAACCACACCGACGTTGCAGTAGCCCAACGCCAGCGGCTGCTCAAGCTTGTTGCGCACCGCCTCCAACGTCGGCACCAGGCCGTCGGTCTTCACCTTCTCCAACACCTGCCGCACCTTGTCCGGCTGCTGGCGCGCTTTCTCGATCGGATTCGCCCTGCCGAAGTCCACCAGCATGCGCTCGGTACCGGCCGAAACCAGGGAGCGCGTGGTGCGGATCAACACTGCTCCGCGGCCAACGTGAGGGCAAGGTACCTCCGCCAGATCTGTGCTGCCGTCGTTGAGATTCTGCAAGATTTGCTTCAACGCGTTACGTCCTTCGAAATGGTGAATTGCACTGCGGTCATCGCCCTAACCACGGACTCAAATCTCCCCATTCACCAGCCTAAACCGTCGTGCCGTCGACACACGCCGGGACACCGCCTCGACATCCCGAACAAAAATCATGTTGCCCCCAGACCGATCCGCCTTAATCAACGCCCTGGCAAAAGGATCATAGCCATAGGGAGAGAACTTATTGTCTCGCATGACATCGACCAATTCGTTGTCATCAACACCATAACGCGCGCCGCTACCGTTGATCTCCATGATTACCGCAAGCAAGCGCCGATCCGCCAAGGTGCGCGTCGCGCCCCGCAACACCGCGCGCTCGTGGCCCTCGACATCGATCTTGATCAGGGTGGGCACATCTGATCCAACCAAGCTATCCAGAGTCGTCACGGTAACCTCGACCGAAGCCACGTCCTCGCCCTTGGTGACCACGTGGTTCACGCAGCCCAAGCCGACCGTGAAGCGCAGTGAGGAAACGTGATCAGACAGCCCCAGGCAGCAAGCGTTGACACGCTTTCCAAACCCATTCAAAGCAAGGTTTCGTTCGAGGTGAGCGAAGGTCTCCGGAATCGGCTCTATCGATGTAACACGGACGCCCTCCCCTGAAAGGGCCATTATTGTGTAGCTTCCAATGTTGGCGCCGACATCGACAAAGAGGTCATCCTCACGGAGCAGGTGCAGAACGAATGCCATATCGTTCAGTTCATGCAAACCGCAATACCAGTTACCCGTCGCACCCGTCATGCCGCGCGACGCGAACAACCGAGTCCCCTCAACGTACGGGAAGGCAACGGGACCCTCCATCAAACGCGATGCGAGCTGCCAGCGCGCCACACGCCCAATCGCTGCCCATTTCCCATTGGCATTCAACGGGTGGTTCCATACAAACGACAGTAGTCGATATAGTCTCATCACGTTCCAATCCATCGCTCCAGCGCAGCGCCAGTCACATTGCCGCGCCTCGATCAACGTAAACGCCCCACCCGAAGCAATAGCCGGCGGTTCAGCCCCGCGACCCCAGCTCCCGCTCCCTTGGACAAAAACGATCACCGCCAGGCATAAAGAAACTCGTATCCGTCCATCGGACCCACCCGTCGCAAATTGCTATCCGCAAATGCCAGATGGAAACGATGCGCTTCAAGGCACGAACGAATCTGCTCAACCCGGCCATGTGCCCGATGCACCTCCATACAGATTCGTTGCACCCGGGGTAACCACTCAGGGTGAGAAAACAGCGCGAACTCACTGCCTTCGATGTCCATCTTTAGCAAATCCACCTTATCGAATCCGTGACGATCCAGCAGCCCCGCGAAGTCTACCTCCCCGCGAATGAGGTCACCCAGCGCCCCGCCGGAGCCCACGAACACCGTCGCTACCGTCACATGGTCGAAACCGTTCATTCGGACGTTGTGCTCTATCACAGGCCGGAATGCCGGATCGGCCTCGACACTCAGCACCCGCTCCGCTGAAGCTGCCGAGAGCGTTGTGAACAGACCCCGATTAGCGCCAAGATCGACGACGTTGCCGAGTCCGTTAAGAACGTCCTCTGGTAAGTAACGGAAGTAACAGTCCCGGATCAGGATCTCCCGCACGATCCCAAAAGCATATGAACCATCCATGATGAGAGCGTCGCTGTAAGCACAATCGAATCGCAGAGTACGACCCCGAAACCGAAACTCTGTCACAAGTTCGGCCATCGCACGATCAAGCGGTCGCAGGTCGCCCGAACGAGCAATCGCCGGAAGCTTGACGAGGAAGGTCATAACCATCCGCACGTACCTCCGGAGCCCGAGTACACGCAAGGCATTAGGGTTTAGGATGTTATTAAAAAATTTCCGAACTTTCGCCATTATGATCCTGCTCCGAGTTCACAAGCTGGCGACTCCTTTGGCTAACCTGCCTTCAGGGAGTTGCAAAAAAATCGTCACTACAGGCGCAACGCCGCTCCGACTCGCAGCGAATGGAACGGCAATAGGCTCGCCCGAAGTGCGAACGCATCGAAAAATCGCAATGAAACAGGATCGACCCCAAAACTATAGATCCCAAGCCTTTTCAAGAGCTTATTGGCTACGAAAAACCCCTAAACAATAGACAGATCCCTGATACGGCCGTTGGAACGCCCACCGTTGAATTTCCCACCACGCGGAGTGGGTCAACAAAGCGACGAAAACTAGTCTAGAGAGCCTCCATCAATCAGCCTGACGCGCCCCAGGATGTGGCGGACCAACGGCCTTGGCAGGAAGCTGCATCGCTTGACCCTTCATGCGCATTTCGAGCAGCTTCAAGGCACGCATCCGATATACATGGGCACGCAGGGAAGCCCAGATCCAGCCAACACGGCCTGCCCGCCATGCGCCCTGGACAAGCAGACAGTATGCGAGCACTAAGAACCATCGCATCGGGAAATGCCTGAGCACTCGCTTGAACCACATCCGGCGTTGAAGGCCAGTACCTAGCAACCGAGGTATCTCCGCGAGGGCTGCTCCCTGAAAAGCACTCAATGCCTCCGCAGTTGAGTATCGGTTCTGCTTATCGAACCAATGATGTAGATTCGGGCTATCGTGGTGCTCCAGCTCGCCGGTTACAGAGACGACTCGCCCCTCTACTAACGGATGTTCATTTACCAGTACGTCCGAGAACCGGCATTTCCCGTTACGCCATACGCGAACCAGTCTCTGTCTCACCGGCAGCCTTCTACCCATAAACCAAAGGCGACGCTCGACCTCAAGCCCATCAGCATCGCCAGCACTGATCGCCCTCCTAATCTCCATTTTTAACTGCTCTGTCAAACGCTCATCCGGATCCAGCTTCATCGTCCAAGGTGTCTCCAATGGAAGATGTTGCAACGCGAAATTCCACTGGTCTCCGAACCCTCTAAAGCTGCGTTGGACAACACTAACACCCCGTGCCAAAGCAATATCCACAGTCTTGTCTGAACTGAAGCTGTCTACAAGGAAAATAGCCTCAGCCCAACCGCAAATGTTGTCTAAAACCGCGTCTATGTTATGCTCTTCGTTTAGCGAGATAAGAATTACCGAAATCGGGCATTTGTCTAAAGTCTTTACGTTTCCCATTAGCAACTCTTCAGCTCTTCACAGCCTCAAGAACAAGAGTTCTCGGGGTTTCGAAATCTTTCTCGGACTCGAACGAAAGACAATCTTGAAAAAGATCCGGGTGCTTAGTCTCTGTCATAGGGAGTACTTTCGAAATATCAGTAAACCCAGCGTTTGACATCAACTCAAACAAGAACGACTCAGTCAATATAGTTCGATGTTCTCCACGGCAGATTATGAAGTTCTCCAACCTTCCACCGATGCTATACCTGTTGTCAGGCCAATCAGGAAACCACCCAGCGTCAGCTTCAACAAACTTACGAATCGCCGCGTCGCCATTGGGACCGGCGACGCGATAGACACCCCCAGGACGAAGACACCGATAAACATCTTTGAAATGCTTCTCTAAATCTGGAAGGTGTTCAACCATGTGGTGAGAGTAGAACGCCGCTACAGCACCTGTTCGAAACGGGAGAGTGTTTCGAAGATCTACCCAAACGTCGCATTTACCAGTAAACATGTTCGCGTCAAGATTCAACCATCCTGGAATATATCTCTTTTGACCCGGACCGAGATGCACACGTATCACGGCACTACTGTCTGGATGCTTGAAAAATCTGTGAACCAAACCATTAACCTTCATCGCCGGTCCCAACATCACATAAATGAAACTTTTAGCTTTTCGCGACAACATACTTCCTCCTAATTCTAGTTACTGATTCTCTCGGTCTACGGAAAAGGTATTCCGCCAGCGAAAGCGAACTCAGATATTGTCGTTTGTAGTTTTCACGGGAACCTCACATGCGCAGGCCGATCGCCGCCGTCTAGGAGCCAGTTGTAGACACCAAGCATCATTCCGCCGACGCGATCCCAGGAGAAATCCCGCTCCATCCACAGTTTCCCGTTTATTCCCTTCTCACGCAGCAATTCACGCGAACACGCCATCGCATCCTCCAGGCACGCCACCAGTGGATCGACGCCAATGTCGATCCACCATCCTGCCTGATGCGTTGCCAGGCCCTGCCAGGGGGCGCCCTTGGTCACGATCGCGGGGGTGCCGGCAGCCAATGACTCGGCCACAGTCATAGCGAAATTCTCGGAAAGAGTCGGCAACACGTAGACATCGGCGGACTGGTATGCCTGCCATTTTTGCTCACCAAACAAAGGCCCGCGGAAATGGACACGCGTTAACCGCAACTCCTGCTGCAATGCCTGCAACCGGGCGAGGTATCCATTGCTGTCAGGGCCGACGATCTCAAGCTCCCAATCCGGATAGCGACTCTCGACGGCAGACCAAGCACGAAGGAGATTCTCGAGCCCCTTTTTTGGGTGAATCCTGCTCAAGAAAAGCAATCGTCGCGGGCCTCCTCGTGTACGGATGGAATCGCCCCGTGGTGACGGCGCGGCAATGCCGTTCGGTATGATACACACCGGCTGGTTAAATCCGGCCCGGCGAATGTCCTCGTATTCGCTTTCTGCGGTCGCGTGAAAACACGCCGCCTCGCGGATGGCCGGCCCCTGAAGCAACGCCCACATCATTCGCTTCTTCCAGCGCGAGTGGTTCAGTGCCCACTCGGACAGCGTGCCTCGGGGCGAAACCACCAACTGTGCATCACTTCCCTGCGTAACCCATCCGGGGTAGACATTGGGCATCATCCATAAACTGTGGCTGTGAACAATGTCGACTTCGGCTCGTTCAACGGCGGCGCGCAGCCAGCTCTTCAGCCCCGTCGAACGCCCCAGCCGAAAAGGGCCACTCGAGTTCGGAAACACCTCTACCCAATCCGGCAGCGATCGATCGGGAGCCGGTTCGAGCACACCGAGCCTTGTTGATGCGCCTTGATCCCGCAATGCTCCGCACAGTGCCATGACGCTGTACGCCGGCCCTGATGCCTCGCTGGTGATGCGTGGGACGACGTGAATCAGGCGCACGAGCGATCGCCGTCTGCCGCGAACGCTTGAAGCCCTACACCGACGGTAAAGACCACCGTTGCACGTCGCAATCCTCCATGTTTCATGGCTTCAACTCCGAGTGACGAGACCGCTCATACACCTCGCGGTAAAGCGCAGCGTACTGCTCTGCAATCACGTTCGTGCGAAATCGTTTAACGTTCTCCAACCCCTGAGCGATCAATGCAGCGCGATACTCCGCGTCGGACAGAACCTTTTGCACTCCCGCCCGGATGCTCGCTACATCGAACGGATTCACGAGGCAGGCCCCCTCTCCGCCAACCTCGGGCATGGACCACAGGTTGCTGGTCACCACTGGCCGCCCAACGGCCTGCGCCTCGATAATGGGTAAGCCGAACCCTTCGTAGGTCGATGCAAACAAGAGCAGGTCGCAGCGCTGGTACTCTGCTACGAGCGCCTCGCGGGACAGCCTTGACAGGTTCTCGTATTGGATTCGATATCGCTGCAGAGTCGCTGTTTGCGACAGCGACAGTTGCCCAATGATGACCAACCGGCACCTGATGTCTTCAAGTGCGGCGACGTGGCGCTCTAGATTCTTGTTTTCCGGTGTGCCCACATGGAGGATTCGCGGACAATCGGACGCAAATGGCTTCGGGGCAGGCTGAAACTCATCGGAGACATTGCAATGGATCACCCGAACCTTGTTGGGGTCACAGCGCAGATACTTCAGAACCTGTTGACGCGTCGCTTCCGAGATGACGGGAATCATGGCGCAACGCTTTTCCGGAAGCCAGAACCAGAACAACCAAAGCAGCCAGAACTTCACGCCAGCGGAGCGCTCAAGGGCTATGCAGTCCAGGATGGTGAGGACCGTCCGGCGACGATCGAGGAAATAGGTGAGGTAGTGGACATCACCCGTGACGTGGTTCACATCCCGCTGCGAACCCGCCGCAGTCAGTGCGTCCGAAAGCCGGCCTAGAACTCCGCGGGAGAAGTGCCGGTTGACCCTGCTCTCCACTTGGATATCAGATGGCAGGTAGTTTCCTACATCCTGATACAACCTCTCCAGACTATAGAATCCGGGACCAGGTCGGCGCACAAACTGCATCACTCGAATCATTCGCGGAACCTAGAAACGCCCAAAACTGCTCTCGGGATTAAGACAGGATTCAACTAATTGTTCCACCCAGCATCAATACTATGGTAGCGCAGGGTTGAGAAACCGGCCGCTATTGAAGTCAGCTAAGAAGCGCGCCTAAAATTACTTAAGGCGCTTAAGCATTGGAAAAACCGACACCAAGCTAGGAACCTTACCACGCAATCCTGCTATTTATTCGCTATGACAAACAAGAAACCCCCTCGCCGTGCAATCAGTCTCACAAGCGTCGTTTCAGACAGCACTCGAAGGAGAGGACGCCGAAGATATCGCGGCAATGGCACTGCATCCGCGTCCTGACCATAGACGTTTACATCAGCCGAACGAAAAAAGCACAGGAAGACGTCTGACAATATGTCGGCTGTGTAGTAACGGGCCATGAAGCCATCAGATCTTTTCCAAAGGCACGCATCAAGCGTACGCCCACGCCAAAACCCACCCAAGTAATCTCGAACTATTGATATATAGGCGCTCATGCCATTAAGGTTGTATACCATCACTCGTGATTGGCCGCCTTCTTTTAGCACTCGGGAAATTTCCTTAACAATAGCGCAAGTCCATGCCGAATGGTGTATAACCCCCCAAGACCAGACGAAGTCAAAGCTATTGTCAGCGAAATTCATTTGCCGGGCATCCATCTGGACAACATCACCACCCAGGCCTTTGATGGAGAGGCGAGCTTTTGTAGCCATAACACTCGTATCCGAGATGTCTATAGACGTCACGATCGCTCCCGCCCGCGTCATCAGCTCCGTATGGTAACCCATTCCGCAACCAATTTCAAGAACCTTTTTGCCCCGTAATCGCTCGAATGGGATGATTTTGTCGAATGGGGTTACAGCATGCGCGAAAAGTCTTGCCGCATGAACGAAGCGCCGGTCCGATTCATCAAACCACTCACGACTAAAGGGCTCATGTTTGATGGCTTTCTTCCAATCGTACGACATGGTGGAGTCAGTCCACCACTGGCGGTTTCCGGCCTGAACCCCTTCCAATTCTGAATCAACTTGCTCTCGCTTAAGAATCGATCTCACGTTTTGATCCTCATCGGCAACCCTGAATGGTCCATCCTGAAATCTACTTGAAATGACCAAGAACCACGGCCATCACGCCTGTGCCTTAACGATTCTTGGAAACTGATTCGCCACTAATGCGTAAGCCATGCGCCGAGCCCACGGCGTGCCCTTGCGATCGAGCGACGGCTGCTGACGCCATTCAGTTAAGACTTCCGTCCGCGTGATCCAGCGATCCATTGGCAAAGCGAACCCGGACTTGGGACGGTTGATCAGAGTATTCGGCAAGACCGGGCGCGGGGCCAAGGCTAACGCTCGCTTCCCTTCCATGCCGACAGGGCGAGGCGCTGCCAGGATCGGCGCGAGCTCTTGGAGAAGCTGATAATCCACCAAAGGCGTGCGCAATTCGAGCGAGTGCGCCATGCTCGCCCAGTCGCTGTCGCGCAACAATTGGTTACGCAGATACGAACCCGCCTCGAGGGCCGCGATCGCCGCATAATCCCACCCCGTCTCTCCTGAAGATTGCTCTCGGAGGAAATCCGGTGGCTTAAGCGCAGCAAGACCCTCACGCAACAGGTCATCATCCAGGAACTGCGACAATTCCCAAGGCATAAATAAGCCACGACGCACCAAATACAGGCCTGGAAGGTTCTTACCCAAACGCGCCAGCCCCTCCGCCTTGGCGTGCACCCATCCGAATCGGTGGGCCCAATGGGAAGTCGACGCCGCCAGAGGCAGCAGACCAGGAACTTTCGCCGCCATCCTGATCCGATCCCGCCAGCGCGGTAGATCCGTGAAATGCCGGTAACCTCCGAACAACTCATCGCCCCCGACGCCGGACACCACGACCTTCAGCCCCGACCTTGCAGCATATTTGCTGACGAGCCAAGTATTCACCCCATCAACGCTCGGCTGATCCATGTCTGCCAACACCCGAGGCAAGTCGGACATTACCTCCGCGTCATCGATCCAGACGGTTTCATGGGCCGTGCCGTAACGGCGTGCCATCGCCTCCGCCAGTGTGACTTCATCCTGTGCGCCGCCACGAAACTCCCCGACGCCGAGTGTCATCGTCCGCAACACTGAAGCGGGGTCTTCGGCCATCAAGCCGACTAATGCGCCGGAATCGACCCCGGCGGACAAAAAAGCCCCCACCGGCACATCCGCGACACAGTGCGCGGTGACCGATGCAGCCATTGCCGACCGAACGCGTTCGGCAAAACCGTCTGCGTCCAATTTCTTGGGGTGTTCGGCAGCCATCGCCCAGACTCGACCCACCGAGGCGAAGGTCTTGGGCAAGGAAACACCCTGCGCGCTCACCGAAAGCATGGAGCCCGCCGGAACCGCCCGGATACCCGCGTACATCGTCCAAGGTTCCGGGACGCTGCCCATCAGCAGAAAACCCACGATCCCGGCCGGATCAGGCTCACTGCGGGTCGCAACGTGCTTCCGCAATGGCCGCACCTGCGAAGCGAAGGTCAAACATCCTCCACGATCGACGTAGTACAGCGGCTTGATGCCATAAGGATCCCGTGCGAGCAGCAAGCGGCGATCGCGCGCATCCCAAAGCGCGAATGCAAACATACCGCGCAAGCGAGGCACCATCGCCTCGCCCCACTCCCGATACCCCTTCAGGATCACCTCGCTGTCCCCGTCAGAAATGAAAACATGTCCCGCAGCTTCAAGATTCCGACGCAATTCACGAAAATTGTAGATCTCGCCGTTGAACACCAGGACATTCTCGCTGTGCGAATCCACAAAAGGTTGATTCCCAGCCGCAGTCAGGTCAATGATCGCAAGTCGCCGATGTGCAAGCATCACAGACCCATCCTGCGCTTCCCAGTACCCAAATGAATCCGGACCGCGCGCGATAAGCGACGCAGACAACCGGTTTAGAAGATCCCGACTGGGAAACCCCCGCCCGACGGAGAAAGAAAATAACCCGGTAATGCCGCACATTAGAGAATCCCCCACACCGGACAACGCCCATCTATAGCGTTCGTCGCGGGCCGCCCATTACCGTCCACCACGAATGCGCACAAATCTCATCCCTCATCACACCGAACGACCTCCTGAAGCTTGCCATACAAGCAGCAACAGACCGAAACTAAGTCCGTGCCTCGCAGCAAAGAGTCTATTGTTGGCATCCAAGAGCGCTCCAGGACTCAAACCACTCGCCGAACGGCCCGATGAAGCACAGCAAGACTCATGAACACGACTAAAGGACCCAAGAATCCAGCGGTGAATAAATTGCCGATCGACGCACCCAGACTCCACCCAACCATTGCCACAAGCCACCCGAACGCACTTCTCTCCATCAACAGCTTTAGCACGACCACGGAAACCAAGTAAATGCAGCCACCAAAAAGACTGGCGCTCAAGATCACAAAAGCCCATCCGCCATTCCAATACGCTTCACCGAAGATTGTCGATCCAGTAGAACTCGTCACATGCCCAAAGAGCACCTCCGTCACTTCGGTCGCAAAGTTGATTGGAGGCTTCCCGGGAAACAAGAACCGAGGAAGAAAAAGCCAGTGGATCTTCTCGTAGGTGCTCCCGGGTTCACCCCGATCATACAGGGTCATTAATCCATGCTGGACCGGAGAGTAGTCGAATCGGTGCAGAGGATTCCAATCATCTTCGGGTTCGATAGACCGATCCGGGGGCCCCGTACCAACCCCGCTACCGAGTCCACCGAATAGGGCCTCCGACCAATACTGCTCGGAGTTCATCGACTGCGAAAACCAGACATCACCACGCCCGGCCTTAAAGTACGGGGTCACAATCGGGTAAACCACAACAACAAACAAAATGCCCGCGACAGCGAACATATAACGGCCAGTGTGAATGACAAGGCCCATCATCAAGAAGAGCCAAGGCATCAACGCTGCCCCTCTCATGAGATCCAGAGCGCCGGCAGCAGACTCCACCAAAACCAAGAAGATCAAGAAGCTCCATCTCTTCAACGAGCCCTTATGGCTTGCGAGAATTGCCCCGACGACGATCGCAACAGAACCCGCACTATTCACCACGCCCAAGAATCCGGGAAGCAGCGCACCAATGTCGATCCCGAAGCCCCATCTCACGCCATGCAAGAACACCGCAGTGGCCGCCAATATCCGATACGCTAGGGTGAGCTCATGCGCTAGCCCCGGGTTAGCGTTAAGCGCAACTTTGACTGACCGCGATCCAGAATCCGCCCTAAGACCCGAAACCGCCGACAGCATACGGGTGATATCAGCCCGAAGAAACCGAGACGCGACTATGACGCCAAGGACAACGAAAAAAAGCCCTGTGATACTTTGGCCCTGTACGGCGAGTAGCTCCCGGTAACCGAACTCAGGAGGTAGCGCATCTGGATAAATCAGAAGCTGGAGCGGACCCAAACCCAGAACAGCATTGGCATCCACGAAAAGGTAGGTGATCGGCAGCACCAGCAGAATCGGGTGAATCCTGAAGACGCCAAAAGTCGCCCAGCCGAACGAAGCGATCACGGCCATTTGCAGGAGAAAAGAGAGTTTCGGTAGTCCCTCCGGACTATCCAGTCCCAACGCAACCAAAACGACGACCAGAAGGACGAAGAACACCAATAAAAGCCTTTCGATGATCAACTCGAAACGCGACAACATCTGTTTCGGTGAGCGACGGTCATGCAAAAGCATGCCTTTCTGCGGCCGACCGATCATTGTAAAGGTTCCCGTCCGAGGCTCCTCAGGCTCCTTGGAGCGATCGCTTGATCGTAGAAAGCGCTCCCTGAGTTCTCTGAAGGGCCACGTGCGTCATGTGCATCAAGACTTGATTGGACATTGACGCCTCCGCCGCACTCGCATATCTGATCCGGTTTCGCCAAAACATTCTTCGGATGATCTTTCCGCTATCGCGTTGATCAAACAATCTGGGCGCCTCCGATCGCGGGGGCAGAAAAATATGGACCCCCCGCACAATGCCGACGTCTTGCTCCAGCGCAATGCGCATCCACATGTCAACATCAGAATAGAACCCATAAACCGGATCAAAATAGCCCATTCGTTCATAAATCGAACGCCGACAAATCGTGGTCCCCCACACCCAAGAGCCGAAATGCCAATTTGACCACCGAAAAAACCTATCTCCTAGGAAGTCTCTGCCATTCATGATTGGCGGCACATCGGGCTGGGCTTCTTCAACCGCCTCCGGGATAAAGCCTTCCGAATCCATCTCATGAAAGTTAGTGCAGGCGAACCCAACTGAAGGATGGCTCTCCATTACCGTCACCCACTTCTCAATAAGATCGTGCTTGTAGATATCGGCATCATGACAGTTGACAATTAATTCGTAGTTGCAATCCGCGATTGCCGCGTTAAGATTTCCTGGCATCCCAAGATTTCGCGGGTTAGTCCGGTATCGCACCCGGCTATCCTGCTTCTGGAATTCCGCGCAGACCGCAAGTGTCTCATCACCCGACGCATCATCGCTAATCAAGATCTCGAAATCCGAATAAGTCTGCCGCAAGAGACTCTCTAAGGTCATCGCCAATCCCTTTGGCCGGCGATACGTCAAGACAATAATGGAGACAGCCATGAATTATACCTTGTTTCGTACGTTCAGAAGCGGCTCTGGACCAAACGCCAAAATCGGGTTCCAGCAGATTAAGACCCGTGCGTTCTTACGCACTGCCGGTGGCTCTGCTTCATCCCCATTTATCCGCAGAAAAGAACAAGCTCGATGTTCGAAGAATACCAGCTATGAGACAGCAGGAAGCTATGTCCCAGGCGGGAACAACACAGGGACCGGGTGGGGCCAGTTGTTCATCCCAAAACTTGGCACGCGCAATCACCTTACGCGTGAGGGTGATGCTCAACCTCCGACGAAGCCTGGACCGTGCAATAGATCCCCGCCGCGTTGATTACACATATACACCTGAGTCGACTCGTTACCCACCGAGTGCGCAACGTAGCCCGGCTGCGCATTCTTTGTAACTCCACCCCTTAATAATCTCAAGACTTTCTTGACCCATTTTCGCGCGATGATCTGCGCTTATCAGAATCGCCTTGATCCTGGCCGCCAGGGCCATGTAATCACCTGCGGGAAAGGTAAACCCGTTCACTCGATCCCTTACTAGATCCGGCGCACATCCAACTTCGCTTGACACCAAAACCGGCAGACCGGCGCACATCGCCTCGTTTACGATCAGGCCCCACGGCTCGTTCTCCGACGGAAGAACAAAGACATCACTCGCACCGTAGACCCGCGGCAAAGCGGCCTGATTCACGAAGCCAGGAAAGGCGACGTCAACTAAACCGAGGGACTCGCTCAGAGTTCTGAGCTCCTGGTTCATTTCGCCGCTTCCAACCATCAAGATGCTGAGCCTCAATCCTTGGCTCTGCAACATAGCCGCGGCTTTCAGCACGTCGTCCGGATGCTTGCGCCGCTGGAATTTCGATGCGTACAAGAGCAACGGCTGGTCTATGGGCAGTCCGAAATCCGCTCGAATCTGGTTGCGTTGCGTCTCATCAACTTTAGATTCAGCAATAAACCGCTCGTTATCGACTGTATAAGGAACCTGGAATATCTTGGAAGCAGATACACCGGTTGCCGCGTAGAAGTCGCGGTTTGCCGACCCGATTGCAAGACAGCCATCGCAGAGATTGTAGAAGAGGTTCATGATTGGCTTTCGCAACAAGGATTTCACGAGGGTCCGCTTGAGCCCGAGGTGCGTTTCCCCGCGCACGAACACCTTTATACCCGCGGCTTTCGCCGCGGCGAGTGCAAGTAGATTGGCGGCATAACCATGGCCGTGAATGATCAATGCGTCGAACCTTCCGCCTCGGATGGCTTGCCACACCTCAGGGCAAAAGAGTGACCAAAACCCACCAGGGGTTCGCGTGTGTGCACGTTTGCCGAGAAAGCTGGCCCGATATCCGGCTAATAGATCAATATCCCAAGAAAAACTTTTCTCGAACCCAGGGTCTCTGGCCCCTCGCAGGCTCCAGTCAGAACAATAGAGCGCAGTGACCTCGAAGTCATCCAGAGAGTCGAGGTAGGCATAGAGAGGGGCAAAATACTGGATAGGATGCGAGTTCAGAAAGGCGATCCGCCAGGGTGAGGTATTCATAGTCCTACCTTTTCGGTCTTATCTTGAAGTCTGTCCAAGAGAACGGGAAAAACTCGGGCAAGCCGGTCTGTGTTGCTATAGCCGCTCATCAAGCAGCGCTGGTGGCCGCGATCGGCGATCCGATTCCGCTTGTCATCATCAGCCAGGTAAGCTCGACATTTCCGAAGGAGCTCGACACGAGAACTGAAGAACTCCGCTTCTTCTCCCTCGGAGAACAGGTCGAGGTGCTCGCTGCTTCGCTCGGCAAGCATGAATCCACCGCACGCCGGTATCTCCACGCTGCGGGTGGTCTGGAGATCTCGATTCAATTTGCGCAGGAATCCAAGGTTGATCTTAAAGGCACGACACGCGCGAGCGAAGTCGTCGCCAAAGAGTGGCCTTCCTTCGATGCGCAGGTTCGTGTGCTCCGTGCGCATCCGTTCCCAGCCGTTACCCCAGATGCGGACACTGATGCCTCGTGATGCGAGGAAATGGATGGAAGCAGCTCGATCCGGCTCAAAGGTACCGATGAATCCAACATCGCCCCCCAGGTTCCGTTTATCATGTTCCGACACGGGCAGAGGTCTAAAGGTGGCCGGATCGTATCCGTTGCCGACAAAAACGGCCCGAGGGCAGCCAAGAGCCTTGAGCTCGGCTACGTTGTAGGTTTTGGTCGTGAGGTAGACGTCGATTAAGTGGAGACTGCGTAAGAACTGCGATGACTGGTTGTGCCGCCCGTTCATGTCATCCGGGGAGAACCCTACAATGAGGGTACGTGGATATTTCGAGCGCACTTGTGAAAGTACACATGGACTCAATGATAGCTCGCGCTCTAGCCATAGGATTTGGTAAGATTCTTTAGCCAGGGCAGAGAGAAGGCGGGAATTTAGTTTGGTGAGATCCGGCAGAGCAAGGGGCAGTCCGGCTCGGAACAGACGGTGCCGGAGCCGGAAATTCAGACTGTTCCATGTCTTTAGACTGTTGGCTGCGCTATCCAACACGGCGACCTGGCACCCTAGTCCCTCGAGTGCTCGAATCCGATGGATACTCGTGTTGTTGCCGCCGTACGCGCTGACCGGGCTTACGGCCAGGATCCGCAGTGGGCACTCTGTCTGCCCGACCGCCTCCACCGCACCACTCATGACTTGTCTCTAAAGAGTCGAAACAGCATATCTGCTGTATAGACTCTGCCCTTGTCGGAACCAGTCTCGATCATCAGGCGAAGAGCGATCGTCAAGCGAATGCCCTGCCACAGCCCATACCGGATCGTGCTGATGAGCCCATGTGGACGTGGCCCCCACTCACGGAACTCGGCCGCAGCGAAACCCGCTAGGCATTGTAGCTGAACAATGCTGCTCGGCGTGAAGGACAGGCGATGGGTGATATCCCAGTAGCGGGTCATGGTGCCGAAGGGCGACAGCGCATTCGGCACCATGGCCACCAGATGTCCGCCGGGGCGCAAGACTCGAAAAGCTTGCTCCAGAACGTGAGCAAGCTCGTCCTTGGATAGGTGCTCCAAGATGTTCAGCGCGAAGATACGATCGACGCTGACCGGCGGAGCGACCGAAAGGAAGTCCTCGATGTTTTGGCAGATAAAGCTGGCGTCAACCTGCGGTGCCGCGAAATCGATCTCCCCCTGGCTCAAGTTGACACCGGTCACGTGCGATGCTCCCTGCGCCAGAGCGAGCCAGCAGAGTTCTCCGGTGCCACAGCCCAGATCAAGCACGGTTTTGCCCTTGACATCGAGCCAATCCCGGAGTCCCCGTTTCAGGCCAGCAGTCCTCTTGGCATAATCGATCGGACCATCGCGACCGGCTGCGGACGTGGTTGCGTAATAATCGGAGATGATCCGCTGATGCGTGCTCGGAACAGACTGGTTATCTCTCGGTGACATCCAACAAGACCTCTTCGAGTAGATCGGCCTGGGCCGACCACGCAAAACGACGGCACTTCAAGTTCGGTAGGGGGCTCCGCGACGATTGCCACTCGTCTTCAATGCGGGCACAGGCATCCACAACCCGCGCGATCGAATCGGCCTCGATGAGCTGACCCGAAAGCTGCACCGTCAGCCGGCGACTTTCGTCGCGTTCGGACGGACACACCAAGAGAGGCCGTCCGGCAGCGAGCAACTCGAGGGTCTTATGGTGAAAATTCCCCGGATGGCCGATGTATGCATTTGCCAGAGCCTGCTGACAAGCAGCGGCAAGCGTCGCCGGCGCGACATAGCCCATTGCTTCATACCCGACTCCATCCAACAGACGCGTGGCTGCCGCTGAAAACCGGGCAACATCGGCCCCGAAATAGCGAACAAAGACAGGTAATGCCCCCTTAGGGCGCGACTCTGCCCAGCGTGCGATACCGTGAAACAGAATCTCCAACGGCCGTTCGAAATACAGGCCACCGACAAGGTTCAAGTACTCGCGTTCGTGGGGCTGAGGGGGCGGTTGGTTCGGTTTCAGGAAGACTTGATCCACACCGCTATAGATGAGTGTGGGGTCCGAACCGTGCCAGCGTTTTCCCAGATCCCGGGTTAACTCGCCATTCGCCGTCAGGGCCTGCCAACCGCGGGTGCGCAAAGCCATCAACCGGCGCAGGCCCTTGGGTACATATAATTCCCAGCTATCCTTCAAATCCAGCACCCAGGGCACTTTGAAGCGTCGCGCAAGTCGCTTGGCCAGAAAAACCGCCTCCATCTTTCCGTAGGTGACCCATATCACACTTGGCCGAAATACCTGTCGCCCGGCAATCATTGCGACGGCCCCCGCGTTTACCCAAGGGCCTTGGTATCCACCAGTCGACACCATGCGCAGCAATGTCTCCGCACGCCGCAGCAACGCGAACGGAAGCAATGAAGACGACTCGCGCAGCCGCGACGTTGCCAGCACATAGGGTGTCGACCAATCATGCTCTGCCGTGTCGGCAGCAGAGGTCACCCGGCCATCGGGACCGGCTGCGGTCAGAAGCACTACCCGATGCCCACGGCTGGCCAGTTCGCAGCCAAAGCGCCAGACCCGTACCGCGGAGATGTGTTTCACCTCCGGGTGAGTCGGGTTCACCAACAGAATGTTCACGCTGCCCGATCCTGGCTTATTGCTCGCCGCCGCACCTGCAGTGGCTTGATGAACTGTTCTTTCCAAACCTCCGCCATGAACGGGTGCCATAAGGCCCAGCCCAGGCCCAGTTGCCCGTTCTCCACGCGCTGCAGGGCCTTTTGCCACCAAGGGGCGAACCAATAGGCGCTATCGCGAAAGGCTGCACCGTGAAACACATCCCGCACCTGGCTCAGCAAGGCCGGGGACCGGAACCAGAGATCTTGCGGGGGTCTGAAACCCTGCTTGTTCCATCGCGTGCGGATGCCCTCAGGCAGCACACCCACCATGCTCTCGCGCAGTAGCCGCTTCGTCTGGATCTCGCCCATCACAAGGTGCGGCGGTAGGCTGAACACAAACTCGGCGATCCGATGATCACAGAACGGCAGACGAACCTCCCGTGAATGAGCCATGGAGTTGCGGTCGCCGTAACGCAGGAGCGTAGTCAGATAACGGCCGAAGCTGTCCTGTTCCAAGGCGTTGGCCAGAGGGTTGAACCCCGGCTTGCTGGGCAACGTATTCTCACGCGCGATCGCACGTGCAACCGCCGGCTTCAGGCCATACAGCAAGCTGGTTCCCATTCCGAAACGATTCGACAACAGGTGCCGCATGCGGAACGGCAACCGGTCCCGAATGGAACGGGCAGAGGATGTCAGTGCCAACGGGTAGCGCGCGCGAATCTGCGGTAACTCCCGACGCATCCGCTTGTGGTCTCCGCGTTCTCGCAAGGCATCGACATAGAACCGAAAATACTGTTCATAGCCGCCGAGGGCCTCATCCGCGCCCTGCCCATCCAGCAACACGGTCACGTCGTGTTTCTTCGCGAGTTGGAATACACACCACTGGGCGAATTGGCTGGAGCTGCCGACCGGAAGCTCGTTGTACCAGACGAACGCGGGCAGATCCTCAAGAAACCGTTCGACTGTCGGTTCGGTGACATGACTGATGACACCCGTCTGGTCGATCACCTGCCGCGCATATTGCCACTCGTCCGCCGCCGTGCCCGGAAAACGCCCGGTAAAGGTGTTATAGGGCGCGTCGTCACCCAGCAGTCTACGGACGATGCAGACGATCGCGCTGGAATCGAGACCACCCGAGAGACATGAGCCGACCGGAACATCACTGCGCAATCGCAGTCGCACGGAATCGATCAGCAGCTCGCGAAACTCGGCAAAAACTTCCCGCTCGTCCGCGCCGCCGCGAAGCTCGCCGGGCGTGACCTCCCAATAGCGCCAGATACGGGAGTCGAGCGATCTGACGTCCACGATCATCGCTTCGCCGGGAAGCAACTGTTCCACGGCCTTGAATACCGTCTTGCGGTCAGCATCCAGCCCGGTGCTCTGATTGTGTGCGGCGCGAATCAGCCGCCACTCATCGATCTCCAGCGGGATCTCGGGGTCCAGCAAAAGCGCCTTATATTCCGAGGCAAAGGCGAATCGGTCCGCCGTGCGATGAAATAAAAACGGCTTCTCGCCGTAGCGGTCGCGGGCGCAGAACAAATGCCCCTTCGTGCGATCATACAGCGCGAAGGAGAACATCCCGTTGAAGCGAGACAGGCACTCGGTACCCCATTGCTTGTACGCTTCGAGCAGGACCTCGGTATCCGAATCGGAGCGCAGCACGACGCCAATGGCCTTGAGCTCCTCCCGAATCTCGACGTAGTTGTAGATCTCCCCATTGTAGGTAAGCACGAACTGCCCGGAGGTGTCGACCATCGGCTGGGCGCCCGCATCAGTCAAGTCGAGAATGGAAAGCCGCCGGTGACCGAGGCATACTTGCTCCGGTGCAGGCGCACACCAAAAGCCTTCGCCGTCGGGGCCGCGATGCGTCTGCGACGAGAGCATGCTCGCAAAACCGGGGTTCTGTTTACCTGCACATGCACCCGCGCCTATAAATCCGAGTATCCCACACATGCCTTGATCCGGCGCTAAAAGCGCGCCCAAAAAGTGTAGTCCTTCCCCGCGGGAGTCTCTTCGACTTCCATCACCTTCTCCAACGCAATGTAGGGTGCCAAGATTCCACGTGTTGTCAGGATGTGCCAGAGTCTCTGTCGCCAGCCGCCGACATATAGGTAGGTATCGACCTTCTTGAATTCATAGTACTTCTCTAGAAGAGATACACATTTACGCACAGCGGGCATCCTCGCATCGTCAAAGACAACCCTGCCGCCCACTTCAAGCATGCGAGCACAATAGTAGACGTCTATCCATACATGATCGAACGTCTTCCACCCATCCAGAAATACAAGTCCAAATCTGTTTCCGGCGGCGTATAACTCCGGTAACGCGATATCGGAATTTTTCTCGACCAAAATGTGCCGATCCGCGAACCCCAGATCTCGGACCAACAGCTCGCCGGCTCTTTCGTGATTATTCTGATCGAAATCGATTGATGTTAGTTTTCCGCTATTTCCAAGCCCGGCCAAAATATAGGCGGCAGTACTCCCCGTAGCGCAGCCCACTTCTAAGGCACTGCTGGCTTGCGCCAACTGAGCAAACCTATTTAGGATGTCGCCTTCGTCGGCAGGGACGTAGGGCCAGCCAGGTCGCCGCCTCTTTTCGATCTCCGATCTGATCCGATCGGTGGCTGAAGATCCCTTATACATTAGGGCCTGTTTTATTCGGCTCTTAATCACCTCAATTCCTCCCGGCCAAGAAGAAAAGAATCTGCGAGCGATCGATCACAGGGGCAATTGCGCAAGCAAAGATATAAAGTGGCATTGAAATACTTTGGGAGTCCTTTCACACTCTTCTAAGCGACTCCGGTGCGCGAATACTCCCGAACATCGACTTAAGTAACGGAACCGCGCTCCTAAGATGACTAGATAATGCGTTTCGAACAGTTACCTCTCCCGCAGCCTTTGACCACTCGGCCAACAACTCGTACACATCGATACCAAGACTCGACGTTAGCGAATCCGCAATCATCGGATTGCACCTTATGACATGCAACGAATAATCAAAGTACCCCATTGCCGCACTACAGATAGCTATACGCAATGCCTGTTGTTCATTCCTACACCAGTCACTTTTCTTAAGCGCGATCAGGTCGCACTGCGCAATCCGGCCTCTCGAATAAGGGATCGTCGCGTTAGAAATGTAAGGATGAGCCGCCACCGGACGGCGACGCCAAGAACGGATGTCCCTAAGCTCTACGATATTGAATCCATCTCTAACCAGGTATTGAGCAACGTCCCAGATTAGCGCCTGATCAATTCTCTGTTCTAGGAATGAACATTCCACTTTGAGCGCAGCGACATCACGCATCACCTTGTCCCCTGCTTGAAGAACCTCCAGCTCCGCCCCTTCAATATCGACTTTCAAATAATCAACTCTAGGAAAATAAGCTTTCTCCAGTAGCGCGTTCAGCGTCAAGGATTTGACCGGAACTTTTCGTTTATCCACATGCATATTATCAAAACCGAACTCCTCGACAAGTCCAGCATTGTGCGGCCGCAGACTCGCCGACTCTGGCGAATCAGTAAGATAAAGATCCGATACGCCGTTGTTCGAAGCTACCGCAAAGGGAATAAAGGTGACGGATTTCCAGAGGCTGCTTCCCGACTGAGACAACCTTTCACATTCTTGCTCATCCGGCTCGAAGCCAATTGCGTCTACATACTTTGCGATATCCAATAGCTCTGTATCCAGATTCTCGCGAGCGCCGAGATCCACCATGATCAGACAATCAGTTTGTACTAGGTGGTCCATTAATACTGTAAGTGTTCTCGGCATTCGCGGTGAGCTTTTCATGTCATGCTTCCTTCTAAATCACACCTAGTTTTGAGCCATTTGGTTTATTATCCGAGAACGACACAAGAGTGTACGTAATGATCGTCGCGGCAACGGTTTGTCACCGACGCGGAGGGCGTAGGGGACGATCTAGGAAGTCTTGATCAACGGGGTGAGGTTTGGGCGCTTGGCGTCGGCGACCGGAGGACATGCGCACGAAGAATATGATGCGACAGTCGCGGATGGGGTCGGGGTCGCCGCTGCAGCGCGGTTAGATCGGAGCGGCGACGCCGCTCGGCCGCTGTCTCGTGGGTACTGTCGGGGCGGCTTGCCGCTCCGCGACGCAGGCATGGTTGACATAGAAGCAGACGACTTAAAGCTGTTCACCGAGTTCAATCGAGAGCGCCGGGCCGACGTAGCACAGGCCGATGATGGCGATAGTTGGTGGTTGGGTCGGTGAGGCTCGCGAGGGTTGACTTCACGCCGTCGGCGCGTCCTCGTGCGGGCTTGATTCGCCGTTCGGGTCAGGAGTTGTTTCAATCAGGGGTTCGGCTCTTGCGTCGGGGGTTAGCTGCGCAAGCTCGCCCTTGAGCGCGTCGTTTTCGGCACGCTGACTTGACGAAGCGGGCGGTGATTCGGACCTAAGTATTGATTCGGTCTGGCGTGAACGTGTACGCGTCGGCTCGCTCGGTCTTGTTGGTGCGAAAGTGCTCAACTTTGACCTTGCCGCGCGCGATCAGGGCACCTAGGCAGCAGTTGGTGGGACCCCGGCTGACTCGGAGTCCTTTGGTCAGTTGGCGCTGACGGAAACACTGGTTGGCCTAGCGCCGGCAAACGCTTGGAAGGTTGTGTCTTGGTTCCAGGGGCGCTGTTTCGCTGCCAACCACTCTGACTGCTCAGCCCGAACAAACTCCGACCAGGCTACTGCGAAGTCCGCACGTGGGTGCGGCCTAGCAACCTTTCTATAATCTTTCCGAGTACTCCAATAATTTTCTCACGGGCGAGTACGGGAATGTTGGCCCAGTAGACGAACGCGAATAACAAGTTGACTGCAAACGGTACCGCGATGAAGGCAGAATTAGAGGCAAAGACGGTCACATTGAGAAGGGTCAGGCCGAAAACAGCCACAGTGTTCATGATCACCAGGGCAAAACTCGGAAGGGGAAAGTGCAAGCCTGAATGCCTCAGGGACCGTACCGCGCCCTTCACACTCACCGCCAATGCACAGAACTCGGCCCCAAGCAGTGCGAAGCCCGCACCCCGTAAGCCGAATGGCGGAATAAGCACGAGGGACAGTGCGACAAGCCCAAGCCCTGCTGCCACTGCTGCCGAAACAATCCAGGCAACGCGGTTCTGCCCATGCAAAATCGCGTTGGCCGGTTGCCCTGAAGCATAAACCGCTACGACGACCAACAGTGTGAGATACAGCACTGCATCATAATCGACTGCGCCGCGGGTCCAATACAAAAAGACAGGCTCCGCCAGCAGCATCAGAAGTAGTATGCCCGGCACCAGCAGCGCGAAAACACTCAACCACACGATGGCGAAGGCACCTTCCATCCGGTCTTGATCGCGATCGACGACATAGCGCATCAGCTCCGGCATCAACGGCCCAGTGATGGCGCTAAGACCCTGCTGCAAGACGTTCGCGAAGGTGCGCGTGGTCGCCAGCGCGGTGACCGAGGTCGCCCCAGCATAGGCGCCGAGCAGGATACGGAAGCCCTGTTGACGCAGGGAATCGATAAAGGCTTGCCCGGCCAGCGGCAAACTGTATAGGGCATTCAGGAAGCCCGTGCGCCAGTCGACCCGGGGTCGCTCAAGCAGCTCATAGCGCTTTGCAAAACGCAATATGTCGAACAAAGCAAGCGTGGCAGAGATCGTGTGCGCCGTGACTAGCGCCAGCCCAGCCGCCATGAAGTCAGCACCGAAGGCCACAGCGACCGCTGGCAAAAAGAGCATCACCACAGAATGGAATAGTCCCCAAGCCGCCAACCGCGGATAGTACCCATGGATCGTCATCGTCAACTGGGTGATAGCCCCAAACGGCGCGATAACGAGGTTCAGCAGACCGAAGAGCACCAAGAGCAGAATAATCGTATCGATGATTGAGGCGCCGCCGCTGGCCACCTCTGGTTCGAGCATGGTTGAGACCGCTAAAGGCGCGAAGCTTAGGATGGCAGCAAATTCAACCGCCGCGATGACGTAGCCCACAGCCAGAGACGCCCAATAGACACGGTGGACGTCTTCCCGCGCGTCGCGCCCGCATTTCAGAACCTCGGCATAGGTGTACCTCTGGTAGGCGACGGAGATCAACGACAGGTAGCCCTGAAATCCAAGGAAGATCAGCCAGACGCCGTAGGTGTGCGCATCCCAGTTCGAGAGGTAGATCGGCACAGTGATGATCTGCCCTGCGATACCTGCAACCACGCGAGCCAAAGTCAGCCCGGTTCCTTGAGCAAGCCGTAGGTGTGTGCTCATTTTTCTGACTGGGCTCTAAACACGACATTGGACATTTGACACGCGAACGGGAAGTATCCGAATCCTTCCAAATATTGGGTCACTTCGTGAGAGCCGATATCAGATACATTAATGTCATGCAATTCAATAATTATTACGCGAGGGCGGTACTTGACCAAATCGATTGATCTAAGGGCGGCGAAATCTTCCCCTTCAATGTCGATACTCAACAAGCCGATGTCGGGAGGCGGTTTCTCACTGAAAAGTATGTCATCGAGTTTTTGAGTTTCGAGACTTTCAACTCGCTCCAACTTATACTGAGCGGAGCTCACGCCCTTTACTACATCGCCGGAAATACTGCTAAGCTCACTTGACTGGAAGACTTGGAATTCGATCCATTTTCGTCTATCACTAATACAGGCATGTATAAACTTATCGCGCGGGCGGCGTCTTTTCCATTCATGTGAGAACGACCCATTACCATCGATTGCAATGCCCCGCCAGCCCTTTAAATAGAGAAAATACGTATTTGAGAGCCGAATAGGATGATTACAGCCAACGTCAATGTAGAAACCTGGTCGACTCAGATCTATTGCCCGCGAGAGCAATAAATCCTCGCCGCTTTGCGCATAGGAGAAAGAGGCATGCCTATTAAATACTTTTCTCGCCATTATAGAAAGTAAATAGGCAAAAAGGCTTTTGGGCGGAAGCCAAAATACTAAGTTTCTAATTTTGGACAACTGAAGTTTCCGGCTTTCGGACAGGCTGGTGACAAGGGTGGGGATGTATTTCGAGGGGTTTTGCCTAGTGCTGAACTGTCGAAATCCCGAGACCGTTCTCGGCGCTCAAGCCGCAAGGGGTTTGCCCTGATAGGTCCAGCGAAACGGCTTGGCCATGGTGGCGTTGAAGACGTCGATGAATGCGGACATCTTCTTTTGGAGATCCTCGACCGACGTGAAGCTGCCGCGACGAATGACTTTGCGCGCGAGGATCGAAAACCACATTTCGATCCGGTTGAGCCAGGAGGCATGTTTCGGGGTGAAATGGATCACGATGCGATGGCTTGGGTCGCGCAGGAACGTCTCGCGCGTCGCCACCGACTTGAGGATGCCGCATGTGCCCTTGACGCCGAGATCGCCGGTAAAGCCGATGGCCTCGGCGACGAGGCGCACCACGGCTTCGGAGATGTGGATGTTGAGGTTGTCCATGATCGGATGCCGGTGCGTGGTGGCGTCGCGGCTGGCGAGCAGCTCGACGAGCCACTCGGCGAAGTCCACCTCGGTGCGGGTCGGTCCGAGGCGATCGGTGACCTGGCCGGTGGCGACATCGAAGGAAGCGATGAGGGTCAAGGTGCCGTGACGGATATATTCGAACTCGCGTCGCTCCGCCCGCCCCGGGCGCATCGGCAGGGTCGGGGCTGCTCGCTCGAGGGCCTGCACCCCGGTCATTTCGTCGATGCTGCGCGTCTGGATCCCGGCGGCCGCACGCTCGGGCGCCAAGCGGTAGGTCTCGCGGACATCGCGGCATTTGTCCTCGAACTGCGCATCGCGCGGGCTGTTGATCCAGCCGCGGATGCGATGCGGCTTCAGATCGACCTCGCGCAGGAAGCGACCGATGGAGTGGGGAGATCTCCGTGACGATGCCGCGCACGATCGCCTCCTCGGCGAGCGTGGCGTGGGTCCAGTGCGTGATGGGCAGGCCGGCGTCGCTCGGGTTCTCGCAGGCCAGTGCGATGATCGCGCAGATCTGCTCGGGCGAGAACGTCGCCGGAGTTCCCGGACGCGGTGCGTCGGCCAGTCGCTCCCGGAACGGCCGGCCCGCGGCGGCCGTCCAGCGTGCGCGCCAACGCTGCACGGTGGCACGCAAGAGACCTCTCCTAGTAAGGTTGGGGAGATTAACCGTAAAGAGTGGCTTCACCGCTTTTGCCGCCAAAGTGCATCCACCCTGCGCTTAGAGCTTCGCGCCAGACCAATCATCAGATCTCCGAAGCCTGCCGGCGGGAGACCTTCGGCCAACAGACCGGCCGCGGCCGCCACGGAGATCCCTCGGAACCGCGCCCATTCGGCAACCCACAAACGCCTTTGCCGCGGCGAAGCCAGTCGTGCCGGCGCGGATCGGGTTCCAGTCGCCACCGTCCGCAGGATCTGCTCGAGACGGGCGTCGTAGGTGTGACGTTCGCGCAGCAGTGCCTGGCCGGCCTGCGCGATGCGCTCTCGATCTGCGTCGTGGGCCAGATAGTGCTCAATCTGCGCGACGGCCTCCTCTGCGGTATCGTAGCCAACGTAGTGCACGCCCTCTTCGGCCAACTCGCTCAAACCATTACCGATTCGGTCGGTCACCAGCAGGGCACCCGAGGCCATCGCCTCGAAGAAGCGCATGTTGACGTCCCCACCGATGCACTTGTTGAAGACGATGCGACTGCGGCTGTATATCCTCCCCATTTCCCAGGGCGTCTGCCACCGACCGATCTCGTTGGTCGAGAAGCGCTTGAGCACATGCGACAGGACGATATGACGGTCGGTGCCTGGCGCGCCCATTTGGCCCACAAAGCCCACATCGATGTCTCGGGGTAAGCCGGGAACATAATGCACCCCGAGATCAGCACCCAGCGGCATCCAGTGCACGCTGTGGTGGCCAATGGCGGCAAACTCGGGCACAAAATCGTGCTGCGCGACGAACACATGATCGAAGAAGCGTGCGAACTCGGCGCGCGATCGCATGCCGCGGTGAACGTCGATTTGGACTACAGCGGTGGGGCAATCCAGATCCGCAAGGTACCTTACACCGCCGAACCACGGATCGACGGCGATAAACAGGTCGCAGTGCTGTCCTTCGCCGTCCACCTCGATCGCGTGGACCAACGTGACGTCGTGGCCGGCGGCCCGTGCCGCGCGTTCGAAATAGATCGCTGTCGTAGAAGGTTCGGGCACACAAGCGATAGCGATACGCAACTGAGGCTGCTCGGCAGTGGCTTCCATTGGTTGCGGCATCCCGGGACATCTCGCGCTCATCAGCCCACCTCACGATGCCCTGGGGCAAGCTCAGCTATTTTGAATGCCACTGTGATGGCCGGTGGGTCCTCGCTCATAAGACCGGCCACCCCAAGCATTGGTCTCTCTTGACACCTGCTCTGCGATATCACGGATGCCCCTTGGCGCTCTGCGCCACATGCCACGATGGCCAGAGCTACGGGCACAACCGCTGGCGGGTTGCCTGCGTGGCTGTGGACGACTGAGATCGCATTCACGGTTTGATCGCTCTGATGATGACTTGGCCGCCGAACAGATTCGGCCAGTGTTGGCTGCCGAAACGATCCACGGCCTCGCACCAGCTATTCGGCAACAAATAGCGCCGGAGCCACCACAGGGGTACGCTACCGGGGGCGCTTTGGTGCGTGACCGTCAGCTCCGGGCACTCTGCAAGCAGATAGGGAGCCGCGGTGTAATAGGTGAAGAAACGTAAGTGGGTATCATCCATCACGCCAGAACTCTCATATTCGAATCGGCCACGGAGAAACTGGAACCGCTGCCGCCACTGGAGCACATTCGGCACCGCAATTAGACACTCCCCCCCCGGTTGCAACAACTTGACAAATCGCGCCAAAGCCGGGGCCGGGTTTTTCAGATGTTCGAGCACATGAGAGAACACCAAAGTGTCAAACTCGGATTCCTTGAAGTCTTCCGGCAATTCACTCTCGATATCGAACACCCAGCAGGCGTCCAAACGCGGTCGAGCGACGGCGGCTTCTGCGGCGGATACGGTCACGCCACTCACTGATGCTGCAGGATAGCGATCTTTGAGAAGCACAGCGTTGTCGCCGGCACCGCACCCAACATCCAACACATTCCGCACCGGGCCTTCCAGAAGGTCCAACAGGGCCGGGTTTCCGGCATTGGCGTAGACGCGCTCATCGCGCGCTATGGATGTGGTTGTGATCATGAAAAATGCCGACAGGCATATTGAAAGTCTTGTTCGTTATTCAGCCGATTTCAACCACTGAATTAGGCTCGGGTCGGCTTGGTTTTTCGCATGCCGATGGGCAGTCGGCCTGATAGCAGCTGCTCAGGATAAGCAATGTTCTGCTCCAACCCCGCCTCAAGCGTCACGATCGGATCAATATCGCTTCGGGCTTAAGGCGAATGTCCGGTTGATCGGCTTGAAGTCGTCGGTGGGTAACGCCATATACACCATTTCCGAGGGCGATCAGATCAATGCCTTCACCATTTCGGCAAGGCCGATCATGGTGAACTCGCCGGGGTTGGTTGAGGTTGACCGGGCGGGGAAGTTCCATCTGCATCTGCATCAGCCGCGCGGAGCCTTCGGTCAGGTCATCGAGGTGGCAGGACGATTGCTTCTGGGTGCCAACGCCAGACAGGGTGGGTTTGCTAGGCAGCGCATGCACGATGAACTGCCTGAGCGTGACCTGAAGCAACCGCGCTTTGGGCTGGTTCACCCGGCGCGGGAAGCATTGACGATCCTGCTCCCGCAGAAAGATCGCCAAACCGACGACATCCCGGTGTGGATGCCCCTCGCCGTAAAGATCGATAATGGTGCGGATCATTGGCTCTGGAGCTCAGACAGGGTCATCTCGCGAATAAGCTCGGCGAAGGTGGCTTGCGGCGTCCAGCGGAGGACGCTGCGAGCCTTGCTTGCATCCCCGACCAACTGCAAAGGCTCGGCGGGACGCATTAAGCCTGGATCGGTCTCGACGTGGTCGCGCCAGTCCATGTCGACGGCCGCGAATGCCTGTTCGAGGACGTCCTGGACGCTGTGGAGCTTGCCTGTTGCGAAGATGTAGTCGTCCGATGTCGGATGCTGCAGCGCCAGCCACATGCCGCGGACGTAATCGCGGGCGTGGCCCCAGTCGCGCTGGGCGCTGATGTCACCCAACTTGAGCTTGTCCTGGCGGCCCGCCTTGATGGTCGCGGCGGCGCGGCAGATCTTGCGGGTGACGAAGTTCTCGCCGCGACGGGGTGATTCGTGGTTGTAGAGAATGCCGTTGACAGCGAAGAGGCCGTACGATGCGCGATAGACGCGAACCAATTGGGTGGCAAAGGCTTTTGCGCAGCCGTAGGGGTTGATGGGCGCCATCGGCGTGTGTTCCGTCTGCGGGCTCTGCTCTGGTTTGCCGAAGATCTCGCTGGATGTTGCGTGGAAGAACCGCGGCGGTTCAGGCAGATCGCGCAAGATCTCCAACAGTCGCAGGGTTCCCATCGCGGTGAATTCGCAGGTGGTCTCGGGAATTTCGAAGCTTAGACCGACATGACTTTGCCCGGCGAGGTGGTAGAGCTCGCGCGGCCCGATCTTGATCAGCACGCGGCGGAGCGTGGTCGGGTCGTCCAAGTCTGCATAGTGCAGGAATAGCCGCTGATTGTAGACGGCAGGGTCGGCGTAGAGATGCGCGAGCCGGCTGCGCTCGAGGGTACTGGTGCGGCGTACGGCGCCGTGGACCTCGTAGCCTTGCGCGAGCAGCAGCTCCGTCAGGTAGGAACCGTCTTGGCCGGTAATGCCTGTGATGAATGCTTTCTTGGTCATGCGTGGCCGGGGGTCAGGATACAAGAGACAGATTACGCGAGGCCAATCTGGCGTGGACTCGGATGTTGTCGATAACGTACGGATGCAGGTTGAGTTCTTGGCACTGTACTGGAGCGAACCAACCGTAGGAACTTGCTTCGGCGTCGATGGCGATCTCGGTTCCGGACTCGACCTGCATCTGAAAGAGGATCGTCACGTCGTGGTAGGTGATTTGACCGATCTCGAAGAACAGATCGAAGCTGCCGAGCTCGCTCAATTCACCGGCAAGCAACCCGCATTCTTCCCGAAGCTTGCGATGCGCGGTCTGAAGACGCGTTTCGCCAATGTGCACCCGCCCGCCCGGAAACCACCATTGACCGATCGCAGGTTGGTTGGTCCTCTGGAGCAGGAGGACACGGCCGTCGGTGTCGGTGAGCAGGATGTCTACGCAGACACGAGGGAAGACCGTGATAATCCGTTCGTATTCTTCACTTTCGAGGAACATTTGTAGCTCTCATATCCGGTCGGGCATAAGCCGCATAAGCCGTATAAGCCATCGCTGGACAACGACCTCTTGCGGACTCAGTGGCCTTCTCGGCGCCGCTGTCGAGCAGAAACCCGACCCTAGTCGGTGGGAGCTCGGAGTTGAGTCCGGCTCGGCCTTTGGCTTTAGAGCCGACCGTCGACGGCATCAACCGGCAGAACGGATTTCACGTCGTAGAGGATCGCCTTGGGCTTGGCCCAACGGCGGATCCCGGTCGCTCCGGCTTCGATGAAACCGCGGTGGGCGACGGCGAGGATGACGGCATCGTAGGGGTCTTCCGCCGGGGGCTCGGCGAGGCAGTCGAGGCCGTATTCGTGCTTGGCCTCGGCGCGATCGATCCAAGGGTCGTAGCAGTCCACCGCGATGTTGTAGTCCCGCAGGGCGTGGATGATATCGATGACGCGGGTGTTGCGCAGATCCGGGCAGTTCTCCTTGAAGGCCAGACCGAGCACCAGGATGCGGCTTTGGCAGACACCGATGCCGCTTTGGAGCATGAGCTTGACGACGGTCTCGGCGACATGGGCGCCCATGCGGTCGTTGATGCGTCGCCCGGCGAGGATGACCTCCGGGTGGTAGCCGATAGCGACGGCTTTGTGGGTCAGATAGTAGGGGTCGACGCCGATGCAGTGGCCGCCGACCAGGCCGGGGCGGAAGGGAAGGAAGTTCCATTTACTCCCGGCGGCTTCCAGCACCTCGAGGGTATCGATGCCGAGCTTGCCGAAGATCAAGGCGAGCTCGTTCATGAGGGCGATGTTGAGATCGCGCTGGGTGTTCTCGATGACCTTGGCGGCCTCGGCGACGCGGATGCTGCTGGCCGGATGGGTGCCGGCGGTGATGATCTCGTTGTAGAGGGCATCGACGATGGCGGCGATCTCGGGGGTGGAGCCGCTGGTAACCTTTTTGATGGTGGTGAGGCGGTGCTCCTGGTCGCCGGGGTTGATGCGCTCGGGGGAGTAGCCGAGGTGGAAGATGTTGGTTTGAAGCCCCCTCTCCCCCGACCCCTCTCCCGCAAGGGGAGAGGGGGGATCTGCTCCCTCCCCCCTCGCGGGGGAGGGTTGGGGAGAGGGGGATGAACGATAGCGAAGCCCGGAATGCCGCTCCAAGACGGGCGCGCAGTCTTCCTCGGTGCAGCCGGAGTAGACGGTGGATTCGTAGATGACCAAGTCGCCGGGTTTGAGGACCTTGCCGACGGTCTCGGAGGCTTTGATCAGGGGCGTCAGGTCAGGCCGCTTGTAGTCGTCGACCGGGGTGGGCACGGTGACGATGAAAATCCGACAGGGGCGCAGGGCGTCCGGATCACCGGTGTAGGTCAGGTGGCGGGCGGCGGCGAGGTCTTCGGGGCTCGTCTCGCGGGTGCTGTCACGACCGCCTTTGAGCTCGGCGATGCGGGTCGGGTTGATGTCGAAGCCGATCACCGGGCGGTGTTTGGCGAACTCCACGGCGAGCGGCAAACCGACGTAGCCCAGGCCGATGATGGCGATGGGGAGGTCGAGGTCCGTCAGATGGGCGAGGTGTTTGTCCATGTGTGCTCGGGGCTCTGGCTGTGGGTCCGGATTCGAGTACGCGGTGTGACGGCGGACAGGCTCGGTGTTGCGCGTCTTGTTGCGCCTATTCAGGTGGCCTAGCTCAGCCGGCTATACCAGGGAAGGGCGATCTCCAGTCCCTCGCCAAGTCGATGGGTGGGTGCGTATCCCAGGCGCGTGGCGGCCTTGGTGATGTCGGCCAGGCTGTGGCGGACGTCGCCCGGGCGAAAATCGCGGTAGCTCGGTTGCGCGCCCTGCAGGTGCGGGTAGCGCGGCAGCAGGTGGCGGTGGATCTGGGCGTAGAGGTCGTTGAGCGTGGTGCGCTCGCCGACGGCGACGTTGTAGACCTGGTTGGCGGCTTCCGGGGCAGTCGCGCTCGTCGCTGCGGTAACGCTGGCGCAGGACACCGTTCTTGGCCGCGGGCTGCCCGCTCGGCGCGAGATGCTGGCCAGCTGGGCAGATGTAGACATCCAGCTCGGCATCGTCGTGGAAGGCGCTGCCGGGCAGGCGGCCCTCGGCGTGGGCCGAGCCCTTTTTCTCGGGCAGCGGGACATCAACGGTGATGCCGCGCGCCTCGCAGGCCGCGATCTCAGCCTCGGTGAAATAGCCGCCGTCGGCGAGGATCTCCGGAGACGGGACCTCCGCCCCCTCGGGGGCGTTGTCCGCGAGGACCTGGCGGGACTGCTCGGCCATCACCGTGAGCTGGCCGTAGTCGTTGTCGGCGTTGGTGACCTCGTGGGTCGGAATCAGGCCGTGCCGATCGTCGACAACGACCTGCACGTTGTAGCCGGTGACCTGCTTGCCGTTTTTGGTGAGCCGCCGGGCGTCCGGATCGGTGCGCGAGAGCTGCGTCTCGCCGGTCTCGGCGAGGACCTTCAGCTGATCACGCCGGCGCCGAGCACGCTCCTGCAGCGCGGCGAGCTGCTCGGCAGTGAGCGTGGGCTGCGCCGGGCCGGACGCCTCGCCGGCATCGGCGGTGTCGATCTCCTCGTGGTAGCGCTCGATGTCGCGCTCCAGTGCCGCCAGCTCCCGCTCGAGCTGCTGTTTGGTTTTGATGCTGCCCGCACTGGCATTGCCGTTGAAGAAGCTGCCGTCCAGACCGACCCGGGTGCCGCCGTACAGCCCCGGCTCACGGCACAGCAGCATGAACTCGCGATTGATCGCCTTGAGCGCCTTGGCGTTGTCTTTGCGGAAATCCGCAATCGTAGAGATAGAGCTTGAGCAGGTCGGCCGGATCATAGGCGGGTTGGCCCGCACCACCTGCCCCGGCACCGTGCTTGAACCCCAGTTCACCGACATCGACCAGCAGGTCGACATCGACGCCGATCGCCCGTGCCGGGTTGTCCTCTGCGATGTCATCCTCCACGCTCGGCGGCAGCAACATCGGCTGGCTCGGCTCAAAGCCGCGCTTGTAACGCCGCCCGCGCAGGACATCGGCCACCGCGGCGGCGGCACGCTTCGGTGCGGGCGTGCCATCATCCTCGCCCGGCGGCAGGAAGGCGAGCTGCTCGGGCGGCAGATGCGGCGGTGGGCAGGGCGTCGGCATCGGTGCGTCCACGGTCACTCCGGCGGCGGGATCTCGGCGGCGATGCGGCGTATTTTAGCACTCCCGCCCCTTTGGTGAAGGGCGGTGGAATACTTGCACAGTCTCGGAGCGTGGGAGCGAACACCGAGGTCCAACTGGGAACTCGGGAAAAACTTGACGGCGAGCAGGCTCAAGAACATGTTGGCCCGGCCTGCCTGGCGGCCGAGCCGTTCGATACTGGCGATGTTCTCGCTTCCCAGCTGCTGGTGTGCCAGCGCCAAGCCGTCGCCAGGATGCTGGCGAGGTCGGCATATTCCGGCTGCCAGCCGAGCGCACGGCGGATTCGGGAAGCATCGCCGACCAGACGAGCTGGGTCGCCGGGCCGGCGTGGTCCGATCTCGACGGGGATGCGCTTACCGGTGACGCTCTTGGCTTGTTCGATGACCTCGTGCACCGAAAATCCCTGTCCATTCACGAGGTTGATGGGACGCTGCGGATGCTGCTCGTCGATCGGGGTCTGCTCGGGAACGCCGTAGGTGGCGCAGGTGCTGGAGAAGATCAGCTTGTCGATGCCGCGGTCGCGCAAGGCTTCGAGCAGGGTCAAGCTCCCGGCGACGTTGTTGCGGTAATACTTGCCGGGATTCTGCACGGATTCGCCGACGTAGGCGTAGGCGGCGAAGTGCATCACGGCGGCGGGGCGATAGCGTTGGATAACGGCATCAAGGCGGACGCGGTCGGCAATGTCGCCCTCTTCCAACGGGCCCCAGCGCACGGCCCAGCGATGGCCGTAGACCAGGTTGTTGTAGCTGACGGGGGTGTACCCCTCTTGCGCCAACGCTTTACAGGCATGGCTGCCGATGTATCCAGCACCCCCGGTGACGAGAATGTTCATGAAGCAGGTCTCTCGGTCAGCGTCGCGGTGACTGTCCGCGACGCAAGAGGGCATCGAAGTAGGCGATGGTCGGCTGGAGGCCCTCGCGCAACGTCACCTTCGGCTCCCAGCTCAAGGCGCTGCGGGCCAGCCCGATGTCCGGCTGGCGCTGCTTGGGATCATCCTGTGGCAGCGGTTCGTGCACCAGAGGCGCGCTTGAGCCGGTGAGATCGCGGATGGTCTCGGCAAGCTCGATCATCGTGAACTCACCGGGGTTGCCGAGGTTGACCGGGCCGGCGAGGTCATCGGGGCTGTTCATGAGCCGGATGAAGCCCTCGATCAGATCGTCGACATAGCAGAACGAGCGTGTCTGGGTGCCGTCGCCGTAGAGGGTAATGGGCTTGTTCTGCAGCGCCTGGACGATGAAGTTGGAAACGACCCGGCCATCGTTGGGGTGCATGCGGGGGCCGTAGGTGTTGAAGATGCGGGCGACCTTGATGCGCAGGTGGTGCTGACGACGGTAGTCGAAGAACAGGGTTTCGGCGCAACGTTTGCCTTCGTCGTAGCAGGAACGGGGGCCGATGGGGTTGACGTTGCCCCAGTAGTGCTCGGGCTGGGGGTGGATGCTGGGGTCGCCATAGACTTCGCTGGTGGAGGCCTGGAAGATCTTGGCTTTGACCCGCTTGGCCAGGCCGAGCATGTTGATGGCGCCGTGGACGCTGGTCTTGGTGGTCTGCACCGGGTCGAACTGGTAATGGATGGGCGAGGCCGGGCAGGCCAGGTTGTAGATCTCGTCGACTTCGACATAGAGCGGGAAGGTGACATCGTGACGCAGCAGCTCGAAATAGGGGTTGTCGAGCAGGTGGGCGATGTTGTCCTTGGTGCCGGTGAAGAAATTGTCGACGCAGATGACGTCGTGGCCATCGGCGAGGAGGCGTTCGCACAGATGGCTGCCGAGGAAGCCGGCGCCGCCGGTGACGAGGATGCGTTTTCTTAGTGAATAGGCCATTGGGCTGTGCGGGTGATCGTTATTGGCGGTTTGCAGGCGATTGCAGTGGGGGCTGGCTGAGCGGTCGCGGGCGTGGCTTCGGGGTCCGGCAGGCTGCCGGGATGACGGAGCGAGCGGTTTGCCGGCGCTGCGTCATTCCGGCTTGGAGGCCGCCGGACCACTGGGCCAGGGACGGTATCTTGCGACCAGCACACCGCCTACGGTTGCGCGATGGCCGTGCCTGGCACTGGGTTTCGGCATCCTTGCCGGAACGACGGGGTGCGCGATCCGCGGCGGCTGGCGGGGCCGGGCTGCGGCGGCAGCGCTTGGCTGATGCTTGGGACACCAGGCTGGCTGCGAGGTACCGTCCGTGGCACTGGGTTCCGGCATCCTTGCCGGAACGACGGGCTGCGAGATCCGCGGCGGCCGACGGGGCGGGGCTACGGCGGCAGCGCTTGGCTGATGCTTGGAGCACCGGGCTGCGAGGTACCATCCGTGGCACTGGGTTCCGGCATCCTGCCGGAACGACGGGCTGCGCGGTGAACCGCGATCTGCGTCGTCCCGGCAAGGATGCCGGGACCCAGTGCCAGGGACGGTATCCCGCAACCAGCACGCCGCCCGCGGTTGCGCGATGGCCTTGCCGGGCACTTGTGACCCCCGCGGGGTCGTCGGCAGTCAATGGTCCTGACGGCGCTGTTGCTTCAGCCAGGCTTCGATGAGCGCGGGATCGAAACCTTCCAGCCGCTCTTCAAGGGCGAGCCCGCGCAGCCGCTCCTCGGGGGCGAGCTCGCGCAGCCGATCCTCTTCCACCAGGCGATCCAGCAGCGTCTTCCGGTACTTGGGATCGCGCAGGGCGTCTTCCATGAGGTCCCGCATCGCGTCGTGTTTGAATTCCTCAACGGTGTAGGCCATGGCGGTCTCCAGGCCACGGGTGGCGGCCAGTTGGTCGCGCAAGTAGGTGCCGATGCTGCTGCGCGGTCGATAGTGGGTCAAGCCGTACTGGATTTGATCGCTGGCGTGCGCAAACAGCCCCCAGGGGGCGTTGCGCGGCTGCTTCGCCAGGGCGTCCAGCACGATGAGGCGTACCGGCAGTGCACCCACCACCAGATCATAGACCCCGGGGCAGGCGGTCGCGCGACAGGCGCCGGCCGGCAGTTGACGTAACAGTTGGCGCGGCTGGCGGGTGGCGATGGCGTAGCGGCGAAAGTCGCGCGCCGGCAGCAGCGGGTAGGCGCCCGTGGGTTCGGCCAGCGGCTCATCGGCCCCATGCGCGTCGCTGCGGGCGCGCAGCGAGGCCAGCTTACGGTAGGTCACATAGTGGCTGATGAGTTCTTCCAGCGCCCAGGCGTTGAAGGGCTCCGCCGCGGATTTATAGCTGAGCAGGTTGTGGGCGGCCAGATTCTCCAAGCCATCGGGGAGGCCATCCAGGGCGGCTGGATCGGCGGTCGCATCCGCGCCGCCGCGCTTCTCAATGATGAGGATATCGAGTCGTTGACTCTTGAGCGACAACTCCTCTTCCATGGTCACCGACCAGGGGCGACCGACGAACAGGTCGGTGAGCAGGATGCCGAGCCAGCGGTGCCAGGGTTTGTGGGGGCGGTTGTCCATGGCTGGCGTGATGGCGCGCATGGCGCGGCGGAAGACCGTCGCATGGCGGGGCGCGATACGACGTGCGACGCGATACGCTGCGCTATTGCGCCCTACTGAGTTGCGGCACTCTGCCGGAACGACGGGGTCAGGCGTTCGGATCGAGGTCTGCGGCCGGGTCGGCGTGCAGGGCGCGGACGTCCTGGCGCAGGCGGGCGATCTCGGCTTCCAGGGCCAGGTATTCGGCTTCTTTGCGCTGGAGGAAGCGCAGGGTGAGCTGCGCCTTCTGCTCGATGCCGTGCGGGGTGAGCAGGTAGGCGTAGGCCCGTTTGTCTTTGCTGGTGCGAAAGTTTTGGATCTTGATCCAGCCTTTGTCGACCAGGGCGCGCACGCAGTAGTTGGCGGCGCCGACGCTGACACCCAGTTCGCGCGCCAGGGCGCGCTGGGAAAGCTCCGGGTTGGCTTGCAGCAGGCGCAGGGCGTGAAAGTGGCGGTCTTCGCTCACGGCGGGGGCGGCTCCTGGGGGCTTCGGTGCGGTCCGGATCGCGTTGGATCGCGTTCGCGCCTGATATCCAGACAGACCTTCGTGTAGGGGCGGGTTTGAAACCCGCCCCTACGGCCGGTGATCACGTCCGAAGGCTAGACCTGCACGGCCAGCCGGAGGTTGAGGCCTCGGTTGGATCGGGGCGCCGCCCGCTAACGCTAAAGCGTCGGCCTCCGGTTGGGGTGCACCGGGCGCTGGGGGGCGGGGTGTGAAGGCCGTTGGGGCTGGTGGGGACGTGAGGCGACCCGTACGGAGCGGTCAAACGCGTCCGGACACGCTACCGCCCTACCCTGTCAGTGGCGGGCATGGCCGAAGTCATTGGTTCGCAACATTTGTTCAGTCCTTAAACGAGGGGTCTATGCTAACGCGGGTGAGGCGCGGCGGCAAGGTGGTTTGGCCGTTCGGTTAGTGGAGCACCTCGTCGAGGGTCTGGGCGGTCAGGATGCGGTCGGACCACTCCAACAGGGTTTCGGAGTCGGCGCGCGCGATCTGTTCGCGCACCGCCTCGGTGGGCGGACCGAACTTGCGGGTGATCTGGCGCAAGAGCATGGCGGCCTCTCCTTCTTGGCGGCCCGCTTTATGGCCCTCTTTAAGGCCCTTCTGAATCCCGATGCGCTCGGCAGTGGTGACGTATTGCATGTGCTCGGCTTCCTCTAGCGCTTGAATGCACCGATGGTAGTCTTCTTCCAAGGCGTCGGGCAACGCTAACACCCAATCGATGAAGGCGTAGAGACTCAAGATCGCGTCGCGCTCCAGCCCGAGGCGATAGAGTCGGCGCGTCAGGCCGATTTTGTGTTCGAGCCGCGCGGCCGGGTCGCGACGGGTCGCGGTGGCTGCCAGGTGCGCCAACACGACCAGCGCAAAGGGGTTGGGGCTGGTCTCCAGTTCGGCCGCGCGGTCACGATAATCCAGCAGCTTGATGCTGGGAAACTCCAAGACCGCCCGGCAACCCCACAGTGCGTGCTCGTAGCGCACGGGGCGCCAGTTGGGATGATCGTCGGTCAGCACCACGAAGGTGGCGACCGGGCGGTTGTAACGGTCGGTCAGTCGCGAGTGGTAGGTGTAGAGACGCCGCGGGAAGTCCGCCTCCCGGTCGCCTTGGACTTCGGTGTGGATCAAGACCCAGGTCTCCTCGCCACTGCACCGCCAGACTTTGATCAGCTTGTCCGCATGGCGGCGACCCACGACCGCGCGACGGGTGACCTTCTGGAGTTCTTTGTCGAGGAATTCATAGCCGCGTGACCAGTCGATGTCGGCGGCGGCCACGGGGAAGAAAAACTCGAGAAACTGCCGATGCCAACGGTCGAGTACGTCTTTCCAGGGCGTGTCGTAATCGTCGCGCGGGACGGCGAGCGGGGGTGGCTTTTTCGGCATTGGTATTGGGCGTTCCGTCTTCTCTTGCCGGTCCGTGCTCGCTGCGCGGTACCGTCCATGGCGCTGGGTTCCGGCATCCTTGCCGGAACGACGGGCTGCGCGATCCGCGGCGGCCGGTGGGGCGGGCGCGGCGGCGGCGCTTGGCTTGTGCTTGGGGCACCGGTGTGGCTGAGAGGTGCCGTCCTGGCACTGGGTTCCGGCATCCTGCCGGAACGACGGGCTGCGCGGTGAACCGCGCTCTGCGTCGTCCCGGCTCGGAGGCCGGGACCCAGGGCCAGGGACGGTAACCCGCAACCAGCACACCGCCTACCGTTGCGCGATGGCCCTGCCTGGTACTGGATTCCGCTACCCTACCGAAATGCCGGGGTCAGGCGTTCGGGTCGAGGTCCGGGGCCGGGTCGGCGTGCAGGGCGCGGACGTCCTGACGCAGGCGGGCGATTTCGGCTTCCAGGGCCAGGTATTCAGCTTCTTTGCGCTTGAGGAAGCGCAGGGTGATCTGGGCCTTCTGCTCGAGGCCTTGCGGGGTGAGCAGGTAGGCGTAGGCCCGTTTGTCCTTGCTGGTGCGGAAGTTCTGGATCTTGATCCAGCCTTTTTCGACCAGGGCGCGCACGCAAAAGTTGGCCGAGCCGACGCTGACGCCCAGTGCGCGGGCCAGGGCGCGTTGGGAGAGGTCGGGATTGGCTTGCAGCAGGCGCAGGGCTTGGAAGTGGCGGTCTTCGCTCACGGCGGGGGCGGCTCCTGGGGGCTTCGGTGCGGTCCGGATCACGTTGTCTAGCGTTCGCACCTGATATCCAGACAGACCTCGTGTAGGGGCGGGTTTGAAACCCGCCCCTACGTCCGGTGATCACGTCCGAAGGCGATACCTGCGCGGCTAGCCGGAGGTTGAGGCCTCAGTTGGGTGCGGGGGGCCGCCCGCTAAAGCGTCGGCCTCCGGTTGGGGTGCACCGGGCGCTGGGGGGCGGGGCACAAGGGCCGCAGGGGCGAAGTGCTCAAACGGGTCCGGACACGCTACCGCCCTACCCTGTCAGTGGCGGGCATGGCCGAGGTCATTGGTTCGCAATATTTTGTTCAGTCCTTAAACGACTGGCCATACTAACGCGGGTGAGGCGCGGCGGCAAGGTGGTTTGGCCGTTTGGTTGATCTTTGGTCCAGGGTCCCAGCGTCTTGGCTGGATCACGGGCGGCGAGATCCGCGGTGGGCGGCGGGCCGGCGGCAGCGCTTGGCTTGTTCTTGGGCGCCGTTGTGGCTGAGAGGTACCGTCCGTGGCACTGGGTTCCGGCATCCTTGCCGGAACGACGGGCTGCGAGATCCGCGGCGGCCGGGGTGGGGCGGCAGCGGTTAGCTTGTTCCTGGGCACCGTTGTGGCTGAGAGGTACCGTCCGTGGCACTGGGTTCCGGCATCCTTGCCGGAATGACGGGCTGCGAGATCCGCGGCGGCCGGGGTGGGGCGGGGGCGCGGCGGCAACGCTTGGTTTGTTCTTGGGCACCGTTGTGGCTGAGAGGTACCGTCCGTGGCACTGGGTTCCGGTATCCTGCCGGAACGACGGGCTGCGAGATCCGCGGCGGCCGATGGGGCGGGGGCGCGGCGGCAGCGCTTGGCTTGTGCTTGGGCGCCGTTGTGGCTGAGAGGTACCGTCCGTGGCACTGGGTTCCGGCATCCTGCCGGAGCGACGGACCGCGCGGTGAACCGCGATCTGCGTCGTCCCGGCTCGGAGGCCGGGACCCAGGGCCAGGGACGATAACCCGCAACCAGCACATCGCCCACCGTTGCGCGATGGCTCTGGCTGGCACGGGCCGCCGCGGGGTCGTCGGGTCGACGTCTTCGGTCTTGAACTGACGGATGGCGAGGTACTCCAGCACATGCAGGCTAGAGCTGACGACCCAGCCTTGGCTGTTACCCCGGCGCCCGGCGCGCATGAGGGCCGCGATCAGTTGCAAGTCGGCTTCGGGGCGGCGCGCGAGCCAGAGATCCAGAATGACGTTGACTTCGAAGACGAGGTTTTGCATCGCGGGTACTTTTCGGCGAGGCTGTCGATCAAGGCGTGCTTGTCGTCCGCCGGACTCGCGGCCGGTCGCGGGCGGTCAAGGGGGCCGAGGATCTGCCTGATCTCGGTCAGGAGGTCATCCTGATCCAGGAGATCGCGAGCGCTCGTCTCGGGCGCAACGGGCGGAGCGATGATTTCTTCGTCCGGCACGTCCACGAGTACCCTCAAATCAGCTCGGCGGCTTCTCGGAGCCGATCCGCCGTTGCCGGCAAGCCCGCCCGTTCCAGCGCCGTTGCAAACTCCCAATCGGGAACCGCCGCCCGCATGCAGTCGCGACGGACATCGAGCCGACCGGCCAAATCCGGGCGGCTGTTTTCCAATGCCCGAATCCACTCGTCCTCGATCCGAGTCGTCCATTTAGCGGCGTAGAGTCCGGCCGTGGCCAGACTGAGCAGGGCGTCCGTCATCGCGATGGAGTACAGCACGCAGGCATCCAGTACAGCGGTGTAGCGCGCGTGTCCAGCCATCAGTAATCCAGACCCAACTCGCGTGCGTTATCCGCCAGACGATCGAGCGCCAGTTGCTGTTGCTCGCGCAGCTGTTGCTCATAGTCCAGCAGATGCTTCAGGGTCACCCGCCGATGCGTGCCGACTTTTCGATAAGGCAGATGACCCGCTTCCATCTCTTTGATGACGAAGGGACGCGAGACATTGAGGAAGTGTGCGGCCTCGACCGTGGTGAGCTCGCGTTCCATGGGCATCAGCACGATGGACTGGCCCTGACTCATGGCGCCGAGCAACTGGCCGATTACCCTCAGGGCGGCGGGCGGCACCTCAACGCGCGGATGTTCGCCGGTGTCTGTCGTCAGCAGGATCGAGGCGGCGCGCGAGTGATCCAGCGCGGCCATAATGCAGCGTTGAGCGGCGCGCGCCAGATCCTTCTCGGCGGGACTCAACAGGGGTGACTCAAGCTCGCGGGCATGGTCGATGTTAGTCATAACGGGGGGGCTTCCTGATTTGTTTCTGCGTCCGTCCATGATAGATGCAAATGCAATAACCGCAACCGCCGTCGTCAGGAGGCTTCAGGCGATGAGCGTTTGGCAAAACCGCCGATCAGCCGCGTTGCCGAGGTGGTGTTCCGAGTGACGTGCGCCGGGGTGGGGTGCGTTGGGATCGGCTTGGACCTGCGCTTCGGAAATGCTGCTGGGCGCCATCCCTGACGTCGCTCTGGAAGGCGACTATCTGCACAATCTCGGAGCGTGGGAGCGAGAACGCGGGTCACCTTGGCTCGCTTGTCGGCATGGCGCCGACCGGGCTCGGCATCGTGCATCACCTGTTGCAGCGCTTTGTCGTGGTTTAGAGGCGACCGTCCACCGTATGGACCGGCAACACGGACTTCACGTCGTAGAGGATCGACTTGGGCTTGGCCCAGTGCCGAATCCCCGTCGCGCCGGTCGCGATAAAATCGCGATGGGCAACGGCGAGGATGATGGCGTCGTAGGTGCCGGACGCCGGGGGCGCGGGCAGGCAGTCGAGGCCGTATTCGTGCTGCGCTTCGTCACGGTCGATCCAGGGGTCGTAGCAGTCGACGGTGAGGTTGTAGTCGCGTAGCGCCTGGATGATGTCGATGACGCGGGTGTTGCGCAGATCCGGGCAGTTCTCTTTGAAGGCGAGGCCGAGTACCAGGATGCGGCTGTGGCAGACGCCGATGCCGCGCTTGAGCATCAGCTTGACGACGGTCTCGGCGACATGGGCGCCCATGCGGTCGTTGATGCGCCGCCCGGCGAGGATGACTTCGGGGTGGTAGCCGATGGCGACGGCTTTGTGGGTCAGGTAATAGGGGTCGACGCCGATGCAGTGACCGCCGACCAGGCCGGGGCGGAAGGGCAGGAAGTTCCATTTGCTGCCGGCGGCTTCGAGCACCTCCAGGGTGTCGATGCCGAGCTTGTCGAAGATCAGCGCGAGCTCGTTCATGAGGGCGATGTTGAGGTCGCGCTGGGTGTTCTCGATGACTTTGGCGGCTTCGGCGACGCGGATGCTGCTGGCCGGGTGGGTGCCGGCGGTGATGATCTGGCGGTAGAGGGCGTCGACGATGGCGGCGATGTCGGGGGTGGAGCCGCTGGTCACTTTCTTGATGGTGGTGAGGCGGTGGTCGTGGTCGCCGGGGTTGATGCGCTCGGGGCTGTAGCCGCAGTAGAAGCCTTGAGTGGGCATCGGTGGCGGCGGGACTGGACGCTGGAGCGTCCGCACTTGCTCCCACGCTGGAGCGTGGGAGCGAGAGGGTGGCGCGGGGGGCGGTGCATCTCCATGGCGGGGGTCGGCGCGGCGCTCGGGGTAGTGAGTGCTCTCGGGAGCGGCCTGGCGGCGGTCGGCATGGAGGTAGGTCAGGCCGGAATGGCGCGCGAGGACGGGGACGCAGTCGTCTTCGGTGCAGCCGGGGTAGACGGTGGATTCGTAGATGACCAGGTCGCCGGGTTTGAGGACCTGGCCGACGGTGGCGGACGCCTTGAGCAGCGGGGTGAGATCCGGGCGTTTGTAGTCATCGACCGGGGTGGGCACGGTGACGATGAAGATGCGGCAAGCGCGCAGCGCTTCCGGGTCGTTGGTGATCCGCAGGTGGCGGGCGGCGGCCAGGTCGTCCGTTGAGACCTCGCGGGTGCGGTCATGCCCAGCTTGAAGTTCGGCAATGCGCGCGGGGTGGATGTCGAAGCCGACGACTGGGCGGTGTTTGCCGAATTCGACCGCCAGCGGCAGGCCGACGTAGCCGAGGCCGATGATGGCCAGGGGACAGTCCGGGGCGCTCAGGTGGGCGAGGAAGGCTGTGGCGATGCTTTGGTCCATGTCAGGGGCGTGCGGCTGGCGGTCTGTTGGATGCGTGGGGGACGGTTCGGGTGCGGCGATGTGCTGGCTGAGAGGTGCCGTCCTGGCACTGGGTTCCGGCATCCTTGCCGGAACGACGGGCTGTGAGATCCGCGGCGGCCGGTGGGGCGGGGGCGCGGCGGCGGCGCTTGGTTTGTGCTTGGGGCACCGGTGTGGCTGAGAGGTGCCGTCCTGGCACTGGGTTCCGGCATCCTGCCGGAACGACGGGCTGCGAGATCCGCGGCGGCCGGTGGGGCGGGGGCGCGGCGGCGGCGCTTGGTTTGTGCTTGGGGCACCGGTGTGGCTGAGAGGTGCCGTCCTGGCACTGGGTTCCGGCATCCTGCCGGAACGACGGGCTGCGAGATCCGCGGCGGCCGGTGGGGCGGGGGCGCGGCGGCGGCGCTTGGTTTGTGCTTGGGGCACCGGTGTGGCTGAGAGGTGCCGTCCTGGCACTGGGTTCCGGCATCCTTGCCGGAACGACGGGCTGTGAGATCCGCGGCGGCCGACGGGGCGGGGGCGCGGCGGCGGCGCTTGGTTTGTGCTTGGGCACCGGTGTGGCTGAGAGGTGCCGTCCTGGCCCTGGGTTCCGGCATCCTGCCGGAACGACGGACCGAGCGGTGAACCGCGATCTACGTCGTCCCGGCAGGATGCCGGGACCCAGGGCCAGGGACGGTAACCCACAACCAGCACATCGCCCAAAGTTGCGCGATGGCCCTGCCTGGCACGGGCCGCCGCGGGGTCGTCGGGAGTCAATGGTCGTGACGGCGCTGTTGCTTCAGCCAGGCTTCGATGAACTCGGGATCGAGACCTTCCAGCCGCTCCTCGGGGGCGAGTCCGCGCAGCCGCTCCTCGGGGGCGAGTCCGCGTAGCCGCTCCTCGGGGGCGAGTCCGCGTAGCCGCTCCTCGGGGGCGAGTCCGCGCAGCCGCTCCTCGGGGGGGAGTCCGCGCAGCCGTTCCTCGGGGGCGAGCTCGCGCAGCCGATCCTCTTCCACCAGGCGATCCAGCAGCG
>JACDZJ010000061.1_pt1 | contig 53500 bp, 41 predicted proteins | sample 7365721 | NCBI WGS metagenome assembly JACDZJ01 (sample SAMN15143480, study PRJNA637477) | pond metagenome | biome: freshwater wetland ecosystem [ENVO:00000243]; feature: pond [ENVO:00000033]; material: pond water [ENVO:00002228]; isolation source: pond water containing pink berries ... | reverse complement strand
TCGCACGAAATCTGCTATCCATAATACCGCAATTTATGCCTATAGCAAGTATAACCGGATAGGCATGTTGGACAATTTCAAGCCGCTCAACGACGACTACGGGCACGCCGCCGGCGATCTGCTGTTGATCGAAGTCGCGCGACGCCTCACCCTGACCGTACATACCGACGATACCGTGGCACGCTTGGGCGGCGATGAGTTCGTCGTGCTCATCGGCGACTTGAGCGCGGATGAGGCGAGCGCCGCCCGGCAAGTCGGCCGCCTTGCCGAGAAGGTGCGTAGCCGGTTATCCGCGCCCTATCGATTGACGATCACGCGGCCGGGGCAAGCCGACACCGTGATCGAACATCGCTGCACCGCCTCGCTGGGCGTCGCTCTCTTCAATGGAATAGACGACACCGCCGAGGACATTCTTAGACAGGCCGATCTGGCGATGTATCAGGCCAAGGCGAATGGCCGCGATCAAGCCTGGGTCTATGCCGCCCCTTTGGCCGAAGTGGCACAGCCGATTCCTCACCAATCACGTTGAGCGTCCGCTTTCCGGCCGCCGGTGCGCGCGGCGCACAGCGTCTGTGGCAGGCGTGACCTGGCTGGAGAGATTGGGCAAGTATTCCGCCCGAGCGCGAAATCAACGCAACCCCGTAGGTTGGGGTGAGGAACGAACCCCAACATTTCAGCGCCTTGCGTTCGCGCGCATGTTGGGCTTCGTTCCTCAGCCCAACGGTCATGTCGGCGCCCTTGACACCCCCGCCCATGAAAGCCATGTATGCGAGCGGAGGTGCTACCGCAAGGCCGTCGTAGGAATGTCAGCGCGACTGCGAAGCCCAACATGAGCCAGTGGTTTCGACCGGGACCCCCGACTGCTGCCTTTGAGCGCGTACGGCAACCACGCCGACCGTCGCGCGGCGCTGCCCATGGGTACGCTGCGGATGGTCAGGTTATCCATCGAAACCACGGTAGATCTCCGTTCCGATGCGCTGTATCGCGTCTACGTGGAGGTTACCATGGACCTGCGTCCCATCTGTCGAAGTGCGGTGGGGATGGATGTCCACCTCAATCTGATTGAAGTCTGTGCCATCGTCGAGGACGCCAGCGGCGAAGCACAGGTGCATCGCCGCCGCTTCGGCGGGTTCCGCCGCGATCGGCTGGAGATGGCCCAATGGATCGCCGGGTTCGCCCCGGAGACGGTGGTCATGGAGAGCACCGGCATCTATTGGAAGAGCCCGTACGTCTACCTGGAACGGCTCGGCATTCGGGCGTTGGTGGTCAACGCCCACCATGTCAAAACGGTCCCCGGCCGCAAGACCGATGTGGGCGATGCCGAGTGGTTGGCCATGCTGGCGCGCGCCGGACTGTTGCGCGGCAGCTTCATTCCGCCGGAGCCGTTGCGCAATCTGCGCCAGGTGTCGCGCCACCATCAGCGCGTCACCGCGATGCTCGCCGCCGAGAAGAACCGGCTGGTGCGCGTGCTCGGCGACGCCGGCATCCGCCTCACGGCCGTGGTCTCCGATCCGCACGGGGTCGCGGCGCGCGCCATGATCGATTGCCTGCTCGACGGCGGGACCCCGCAACAGGCGCTCGCGCATGCCGGACGGCTGCGGGCACCGCGCGAGGAACTGGCCGCCGCCCTGGAGGGCGAACTGAGCGAAGAGCACCTGTTCGTCGCGCGCATGATCCGTCGCCATCTCGATGTCCTGGAGGCCGACCTCGCGGCCTTGGAGCGTACGCTCGTCGCCCACTTGGAACCCTATCAGGCGGCCATGGACCTCCTGATGACCCTACCGGGTGTCGATACCCTGGCCGCCGCCAAACTGCTGGTGGAGATCGGCGAGGACATGAGTGCCTTCGGCAGCGCCGAAAAACTGGCCAAATGGGCCGGGATCTGTCCAGGCAATCGCGAATCCGCCGGCAAGCGCAAAAGCGGCAAGACCGCCAAGGGCAACCGATACCTGCGTGCGCTGTTGTGCGAGATCGCCTGGTCTGCCGCCCGCACCGCCAGCCAGTTCAAGAGCCGCTATCAAGCCTTGGTGATTCGTCGGGGAGCCAAGCGGGCGATTGTCGCCATCGCCCATAAGCTGCTCAAGATCGTCTACGTGCTACTGGCGCGCGGCGTGCCTTATCGCGATTCCACGGTCGACTACGAAGCACTCGCGGTGAAGCGCAAAGCACCGCGTTGGATCAGGCAACTGAAAAAATTCGGCCTGCTGCCGCAGACCGCCTGATCGCCCTGGTCGACCCGAGGTTTTATACCGTCGCTACCGCGGCGGCACGCTACTATTGTCCCCAGGCTCCGGGGCGCCCCCATGGCTTTCACGGCAACCTACAACGAATACGTGCCCAATCTCTGGAGCGGTGTCACAAGAGCCGGGGGTCGCTAACCGAAATGGCGATGAGGCCAAGGATCACCCCAAAACGCCACCGCCCGCGCATCCTTGCAGATACGCGGGCGGTCTCTCGACCCCTCCCGCCGACGGACGTGATCGCACCCCCGCCCGGCATCACCACGGTTCAACCGTCCTATCTGACGAACTTTATCATTGATATTTCTGCTTCGATCGCCGAATATTCTAGTATGAAACGTGACCGATACCTGTCGAAGCTCAAAGCCCGCTTCGCGGTTGCGCCGGTGGTCGCGCTGCTCGGCCCGCGGCAGTGCGGCAAGACCACGTTGGCACGCATGTACGCCGACCGCCTGACCGACACCTCGGTCACCCGCTTCGACCTGGAAAACCCGACCTCGCGGCCCTGGCCGAACCCAAGCTGGCCCTGCAGGGGCTGGGCGGGCTGGTCATCATCGACGAGATCCAGCGTGCCCCGAACTTGTTCCCGCTCCTGCGCGTGCTCGTCGACCGCCCCGGGAATCCGGCGCGCTTCCTCATCCTCGGCAGCGCCTCGCGCGACCTGATCCGCCAATCCTCCGAGACCTTGGCCGGGCGGATCGGCCATCTGGAGTTGACACCCCTGCAACTCGGCGAGACCGGTGCCGAATCGCTTTATCCACTGTCGGAGCGGGGCGGCTTTCCGCCCGCGTTTCTGGCGACCGATGACAGCGCCAGCCGGCAGTGGCGCAAGGATTACGTCGCCACCTTCCTGGAGCGCGACCTGCCCGCGCTCGGCATCAGCATCCCGCCACAGTCCCTGCGCCGCTTCTGGATGATGCTGGCGCACTACCATGGACAATTACTCAACCTCTCGGAGCTGGGGCGCTCGTTCGGTGCCGCGGATACCACGGTGCGGGGTTATCTGGACATCCTGGAGGCCACCTTCATGGTGCGCCTGCTGCGACCCTGGTACGAGAACGTCGGCAAGCGGCAGATCAAGTCGCCAAAACTCTTTTTTCGCGACTCGGGATTGCTGCACACCCTGCTCGGCATCGCCGACCGGGACGCCTTGCTCCACCATCCCAAGCTCGGCGCCTCCTGGGAGGGGTTTGCCCTGGAAGAGACGATTCGCGCCCTCGCTGTCGGCGCCGAAGAGGTCTGGTTCTGGGGGACCCACGCGGGCGCAGAACTCGACCTGCTGGTGACGGCTGACGGCCAGCGGCTTGGTTTTGAGATCAAATACACCGCCACTCCGCGCGTGACCAAGTCGATGCGCGCCGCCATCGACACCCTGCGGCTCGACCGGCTGGTCGTCGTCTACCCGGGGGACCGCCGCCTGGCCCTGGCCGACAACATCGAGGCGATTGGGCTCGCCGACCTGGTACAGGTGGTCTCGGCGTAACACGACCGGATGATGCTTCATCCCGTTGCCGGGTTGGGGCCAAACCCGCATGGGGCGGATGGCCGCAGGCCGATCCGCCTGCAAGGTGGCGGAACCGCTGCGCGTTGCGCCCGACGGCACTCAATCGTCTAAGGCATCCCCTGCCGCCGCAGGCGCATCGGGACTGCCGGCCAGCCAGGCATCGAAAGCCGCAAGGTCACCGCGGGCCTGGCGCTCACGGAAATAGGCCTCGGTCTTGAGGGCGGACACCTTCTCGGCAATCGCCGTGACGAAAAATTGGTTCATGGACACCTGCTCTTCCTCCGCCACCTGGCGGGCGTAGGCGAATAGGGACTCGGGAACACGCAGTGCATAGTTGGCCATCAGGTCTATTCCTCGCGCAGTTGGCGCAGAAAGGCGCCCGGGGTCAGCACCGGCAGCCGAAACCGCTCGGCCGCGCCAAAATCTTTGACATTCGTGGTAACCAGCGCCGTGGCCCGACCGTTCAGCGCAGTTTCCAGCACCATATCGTCGGCAGGGTCGCGGGCCTGGGGGCGCCACAAGAAATACAGATGAACCGGTTCCACAAGCAGGCACAGGGCATCCAGGAAGGCGTCGGTCAAGGCCTCGCTACGTCCTGCGGCCTGTATCTGCGCGGGCCGTTTGAGCACTGACTCATACTCCAACAGCAGCGGAACCGAGGCAAGCGCGATGTAGCGCCGATCGCGCAAAGCTTGCAGCAGCACAAAGGAGGCACCGTTGCGGCTGCGGGAAGCGGCCACCAAGACATTAGTATCCAGAACGACGCGGGTTAGAGTCATATCGCTGATCATATCACCAGAAGCCAAGGAGTCAACCATGGCCTGCACCCAATTCAGGTCGCCAGTAGCCCCAAAACGAAACAGCCCGTGGGTCCTGACTGTCGTACCATGTGCGAAGGCCCGGCGGATCGTGGCAGCCGCAGCCCCAATGCCATTAAGTTAAGCGCCGACGGCGCGGCTTCTCGTTCCTACGCTCCGCGTGGGAATGCCGGGCGGGCGCTCCGCGTCCGGTCTTGGCGCCGGACGCGGAGCGCCCGCACTTGCTCCCACGCAGGAGCGAGGGAGCCAGAATGGCTTAACTTAATGGCATTGAGCCGCAGCCCCGGAGCCGAACGAAACGTCGCGGACCATCGCCGATTGCACATTGGAACCGCACTTACGCAGATTTGCGAAACCTTCGGCACAAATCATTTTTATTTATCTAATTCATAGCGTTGATGTCACGCGCCGATTTGCTCGTTGATCTCGTTAAAGCCGGCACCCGGGGCGACCGGGGGGCTTTCGTGCGCCTCGTCGAATCCATGGCCGCCGAGGAGCGGGCGAAGAACCATGCGCTGCTCGCTGACCGGCTGATCCAGGGTCTGAACCTCAACGGCAACGGCCGCAAGCCGCTCGGACTGGCGGTCCCCGACGAGAAGGCGCTCGATCTGCTGCACGAGATCGTACCGCGCCGATCGCTGGACTCGCTGGTCCTGCCGCCGGTCGTCCGCATGGCTTGCGACGAGTTGGTGGAAGAGCAGCATCGGACCGACCTGTTGCGGACCTACAATCTGGAACCGCGACATCGTGTGCTGTTGGCCGGCCCGCCGGGCAACGGAAAGACGACGCTGGCCGAGGCCCTGGCCGACGCGCTCATGGTGCCGCTGTTCGTTGTCCGCTACGAGTCTGTCATCGGCAGCTTCCTCGGCGAGACGTCGCAGCGCCTGCGCCGGGTCTTTGAGCATATCGCCAGCCGACGCTGTGTCTTGTTCTTCGACGAGTTCGACACCCTGGGCAAGGAACGCGGCGACACCCACGAAACCGGGGAAATCAAGCGCGTCGTCAGCACCCTCCTGATGCAGATCGATGCCCTGCCAAGTCACGCGGTAACGGTCGTCGCCAGCAACCACCCCGAACTGCTGGACCGCGCGGTCTGGCGACGATTCCAGTTGCGCCTGGAACTGCCGCCCCCGAGTCAGTCGATGCTCGAAGAGTGGTTCCGCCGCTTCCAAGAGCGTTTGGGCGAGCCGCTTGGTTGGACGCCCCGTGCGCTCGCAATGCGCCTCAAGGGCTTGAGCTTCGCTGAAGCAGAACAGTTCGGTGAGGATGTGCTGCGACGGCATGTGCTTGCCCTGCCGGACAGCAACCTCAAGCGGATTGTGCAGACCAGGCTTGCGGCTTGGCAGCAGCGGTTTTGCGTCAAGCCTATGGAGTCCGAGCTGCCGACGGAGCCGACACCGAACTCATGAGCAATACGGACCGCCTGCCTCTCCTGCTGTTTCAAAAGCCAGTTCCGGCAACGAAGCCGACGCGCCCTTTTGGTCGCCCCAAGTTCAACCCACGGTCGCGCGACGAGGTCGTCAGCTACCTCGATCCCAAGTTGTCACGACTCCAACAGGCGCTGGAGAACGAGCGTATGCGGCTGCAGGCAAGCGCCGCAGGGATCGAGCCCGAAATGGCTCTAGTCATTGAGCTTGCGACCAATCCGAACAACTTCGTGGCCGCCGCGAGGATGATCGGTCTCGAGTGGCTCGCCGAGGACGAGGTAGACCTCGACCCGGGCGAAACCATCCATCCCCTCAACGCCAAAGGGCAGCGCCTGGACAAGCCCTATCGCGGACGTCTTTTCCTCACGATGACCGACCGTCGGGCACTCGACGAGTTACTGAGCCGCTGGCGCCGCTGGCGGGACGACCCCAGCGTTGTCTGGCCTTACGGGGAGACGGCTTGGCGAGACGTTTTTCCGCTGATCGTCGATATCCGCCCTTGGGGAATTGAGGATCGCCTTCGCGAGACAGGTGTGCTGGAGGACCTCACCGAGCGTATCGAAGCTGGCGAGCAAACCATGCCCTTCGAGGCCGAACTCTGGTATCGGCAGACCGCGGAACGACGCGCCTTGGCCGAGGCAGAGGTCGGTCGGTTGATCAGGGCGTTGGGCGGGAGAGTTTCGAGACGATTTCAACTCGCTGACATCCGCTACCACGCGATTCTCGGGAACATCCCCGCTGCTGCGGCATCGCAACTGCTCGGTGAAGATCGAAACATCGAGCTTGTGCGCTGCAACGACCTCTGGCTCATGCGCCCAGTCGGGCAATGCGCGGTCCCCCTGATCCTGACACCGGGGACCGGAGAGTCCGCGTTACTCCCTGTAGCGTTACCAGATCTTGCCTTGCCGCCGGTCGTGGCGCTGCTCGACGGACTGCCTCTCGCTGGACACCAACTGCTCAACGGCCGACTGATCATCGACGACCCAGACGGCTTTGAGGCCGACGCGCCTGCCCAACAGCGGAGGCATGGAACCTCGATGGCGTCGCTCATCATCCATGGCGAACTCGACGCGACCGAGCCGCCGCTGTCCCGCCCCATCTACTGCCGTCCAATCATGCTACCCGAACTGGGCGCCCGTGATCCTCGGGAACATATCCCGGACGGCGTGCTGCCCGTGGACTCGGTTCATAGAGCAGTGCGACGATTGTTTGAAGGTGACGGGCCAACCGAGGCCATGGCACCAGAGGTCCGAATCGTCAACCTGTCTATTGGCGATCCGTCCCGCCCCTTCATGCAGGGCTTGAGCCCTTGGGCGCGACTCCTCGACTGGCTGTCATACAAGTACGGGGTTCTCTTTATCGTGAGTGCGGGCAACCACCCTGCCGAACTCGATTTGAACATTGAGAAGACGGCCTGGCCCAACACCGATGCGGTGACGCGCGAAGCCGCGGTCCTTTGCGCGTTGAAATCTAACGCACGCAACCGCCGCATCCTATCGCCGGCCGAATCGATCAACGCCCTAACCATCGGGGCCGCCCATTCAGACAACTGTTCGCAAGGCCCGCACGCGGCCTATCACTGTGATCCGTTGCGGACGGGATCGCTGGCAAGTCCGATCAGCGCCAATGGCCTAGGCTTTCTTCGCTCGGTCAAACCTGAAATCCTGATGCCCGGCGGGCGACAGATCTACCAAGATGCGCTGGGGACCGGCTCGCCGAACGTCCGCCTCGCTCCAGTCCAGAGCTACGGACCACCCGGGCAGAAGACGGCAGTTCCTGGTTCGTTGCCGGGCGAGACAAACAAGACCCTCCGATTCCGCGGAACCAGCAACGCGACCGCCCTGGCAACACGCCTCGGAGCGCGACTGTTCGAGATGCTGGAAACCCTTCGATCCGAGTCCGATAGCGCGGCGTTGCCCCCGCGCTATGACGCCGTGCTGCTAAAGGCCCTGCTAGTTCACGGTGCGCGCTGGGCCGAGGCGGGCGACCGGATGCGGGGTCTGTTCAAGGAAGAGGTCGGCGGGCATAAGATCAAGGAACTGACGGGTAGGTTCTTGGGCTACGGTCTCGTTGACCCGGAACGCGTCCTTGGGTGCACGGAGCGACGGGCAACCCTGCTCGGGTTCGGGTCCTTGATCAACGGTAGCGCCCATATGTTCGCACTGCCCCTGCCCTCGGACCTCAGGGGAATCGGGGGGCTGCGCAGAGTCACTATCACGCTCGCCTGGCTCACGCCGATAGCCCCGCACCAGCAGCGCTACCGCAAGGCGCAGCTTTGGTTCACCACCGACGCAAGCGACCTGATCGGCGTTACGCGCGGTCCAAACGGCTATGACGACGACTTGGTGAGGCGCGGGACCGTCCAACATGAAGTGTTTGAAGGCGACAAGGCCCGCGACTTCGCTGACGGCGATTCCCTGCGTATCCAAGTCAACTGCCGGGAAGACGCCGCCGGATTGGATGAGGAAATCGACTATGGACTGGTCGTCAGCTTTGAGGTGGGCGAAGCGGTTCCGGTGGAAGTGTACGAGCAAGTTCGGCAACTGCTGCGAGCAGCCATACCCATAAACGCCTAATGAATAGGCAAGTATGTCCGTACCGATACCGAAACGGTGAAAGAAAGGTGACCGCAATGGCTATTTGTCCGATCCGGACTGAGCCCGATTACGAAGCTGCTCTGGACGAGATCGCCTCGCTGATGGGTAAAGATCCGCTGCCCGGCACGCCTGAGGTTAACCGCCTGGACGTACTAGCCCATCTTGGTGCAGGCGCATGAAGCGCAACATCATCGCGTGCCGCCACCCGATCCGATCGAGGCCATCAAGTTCAGGATGGAGCAGCAGGGCCTGACGGTGGCCGATATGAAACCCTATATCGGCCCGCCCCATCGGCTCCATAAAGTGCTGGCGCGCAAACGCACGTTGAGCCTCGCGATGATTCGGCGACTGCATCGGGGACTCGGGATTCCGGCGGAAAGTCTGATTATCCCTGATCGTCGATTCCCGCAGCCGACCACCATCCGCAAGTGCAGGCCATCCTCAATGCTTCATCTCGCAGGCTACCAAACTATCTCGTTTTATGGAGTATCTGGATGTTATCTGCATTCTCGGTAGAAAACTATCGGGCTTTCTCGCGACGGCAAGATATTGAAATCCGACCACTTACACTCTTTTTCGGTTGGAACAGCGGTGGCAAGAGTGCGCTCATCCGCTTTCTTCCGCTTCTTGCTGAGTCGATTTTTACAGCCGGCCCTCCCATTTGGCTAGCAGGTGACGTCGGCCGTCATGCAACATGGCCCGAGTTGGTTTGTAAAACAACCTCGCGTGGTAGTTTGCGGTTTGCTCTTTCCTGGTCCGATGGAAACCCCATCAATGCCGAGTGGGAAATCGCTGGAGACCTTGAAGGGCGATGGCAGGAAACGAAATCACTGTCAGTAAAATCCGGCGACTTGCAGCGTTCATTTGATGATGAAAACGTAGTTGGGGCGCGCACAACCGGCCTAGTTCCTTGGACTGGTGACGACGAGGATTCAATAAGTACCTTAAATTTGCTTAGATCACGGCTTAGACTCCTATCATCGCAGATACAATGGGTTAGCGGTGTCCGAGTACGTCCGCCTCGCGTCGCAACATATGGTGGAGGTGCTCCATCGACTCTTCGCTCGGATGGCGAGGATGCAGTAGCCCACCTTATTGCGGCACAGCTTCGAAGCACGGTAGACCCATTATTGGATGCAACAGGAAGCTTTTTCTCCGCACTTGGTGAACAGCTAGTTCTCGACAACCCAATCGGCGGCGTGTGGCGTGTTCTGTTGCGACCCACTGGCGCTCCTAAAGTCGATGTAAGCCTTTGCGATACAGGTGAAGGCTATGCCCAGGTATTACCTGTCTTGGTAGCCTTGGCGCGTGCGCGTATCGGCGAAGGGCCACGTATACTCTGTCTGGAGCAGCCCGAACTGCATCTACATACGCGCGCGCAAGCTGAGTTTTCAAAGCTATTGGTGGAGTCAGCGACGCATAGTCCGCAACCCCGTATCTTGGTTGAAACCCACTCTGAGGTTCTCTTAACCAGTGTCCAACTTGCTATCGCAAGCGAGGCCATTAGACCTGAAATGGTCCGCGTTTATTGGGTTGAGTCGCGTACGGATGGTACCAGCGATGCCATCCCTGTAGACTTTGACGCTCAAGGCCGTCCCTTAACTACAGCCCTTATCGGCGCATTTGGCGAGGCCGTTCTACTTGGTCAGGAGTTGATTGCGAGGCAACTGCAGATGCAGAGAGCATCTTCATGAAAGTGCATATATCACAAGCCGTCGTGGCATCTGCCATTGGGACACGCGATTTATTGAAACTTCATCAATTACTGCTATTTGCTTGCGAAGGGCGCCATGTTGTATTATTCGACACGCCGTCCGCTCTAAACGAGTGCCTGAATACAATAGATGCGGGAAGCCGCTCAATTTACTCGACAGCGCTTGGTCAAATGGAACGGGTCGCAGCCCAACTTCCTGCCAATGCGGCTGCGATACGTATTGAAAATACCGCGTCTCCGTCTTGGGATGACCCATTGGCCGTGCTACCACTGGATAGGGCGCTCGCCGCACTTTCTGTACCGCTTGGCATAATTATGGAAAATGCCACAAATGATTGGTGTTTTCTTCTCGGAATAATGCGTCCTTCTGAACGCGATAGAATACGCAAGGCCGTAGATAAGGGTTGGGCTAAACCTCTTCATGGTGGAGGAAGCAATTTGCGAACGGAATTACCAAGGCGTTTGGAAAGACAGGAGGAAGCTCTCCGTACGTTCGTGATGTTTGATAGCGATCGGCGGCATCCTGACGAGTTGACCGCCACATGGGAACCCACTCGCACCGAGGCATGCCAGGGATTTGTGATTCAGAAATTGTTGCATCCACAACTTCAGCAGCGCCATTGGATGCTAAAGCGCCGTTTCATCGAGTCGTACATGCCTGAATCGGAAATGAACAAAGAAGCGATGCTAAACAATCGCGCAGATGCGGTCAACGCATTTTTTCGAATGAGCCAGCATGCACGATGGTATTTTAATATGAAAAAGGGTTTCAAGGGTGATGAGTCTATCGAAAATAGGCACCGTTGTCTCGATCTTTACGTCGGGGTTGCCAATGCTGATCGTGTTTTATTGCATGAAGGGTTCGGCAGAAAATTTGCTGATCAATACCAGCAAGCACTAACCTATGAATTCGACTGGGATGCCGAGGCACGCCAAGAGGCATTCGATACTCTACCTCGCCTGATGCGTCTCCTCTGACCTTGAGGTTTCCATGTCCGAAAGCCTGACCGCGCTTGCTTCAGAGAACTTAAATCCGAGTTTGAGAAGCCTGCTGGAAGACGTCGTGCGCGGTCACATCCGTGTGCCGCGCTTTCAGCGGCCTTTTGTGTGGTCTGATTCGCAGCGTCTGGATTTACTGCGATCGGTCCGCGACAACATGCCAATTGGCAGCTTACTTGTATGGCGGACAATAAAGTTTAAGCTCGCTTCTTTTCCGACAGTCGGACCTCATCTCATTCCACCCATTATAGATAAGGCGCCCGCAACGGGATGGCAATACCTGCTCGATGGTCACCAACGAGTTTCCACACTCCTCGGATTGTTGCTCCCGCCTGAGCCGCTCAGTTTAGAAAATCAGTTAGCTGACGAGGCTGTCATCGACTGGGATATTCAATACGACTTAATGGAGAATGACTTTGTCTTTGGGCGAATCGCTTCGAAAAAAAGCGCGAAGCGGCCATTGCTTCCCTTATGGACTCTTTTTGATGGACGGCTTGTAAATAAGCATATGCGTGAACTGCGTCGTCGCGCAAAGAGTGAAGGTTGGACTGAAGGGAATCTCGATGCATGGGATGTGCTGGCAGACCAACTATCATACCGATTCCAGCAGTGCCGTATCCCAATAGTTGTTATGGTTACTGATGATCTTGAGTTGGCCGCAAAAACTTTCCAGCGGATTAATAGTCTCGGAACGCCGATGAACGAGGCTCATTTTGTAGCAGCATTGACTTGGAGTTCGGATTTTGACTTAAGAGAACGGGTTGCTGATCTACGGGACACACTACCTTCTGGATGGCGAAACATTGATGAGGCGATCTATTTGCAGGTATGCAAGGGACTTAGCGGATTGGATATGACCAAGGCTGGGCAAAATGAGTTGGTAAAGAAGCTAACTGATGATAAGACGCTATTGGATCGGGCCGGAGCGGGCCTTATGCGCGCAGTAGACTGGCTTGTTGCCAACGCCGCTATAGCCAATCAGGAATTGCTGCCCTACGCTTTCCAACTGGTACTGCTAGCAGTTGAAGTAGACCGACTTACAGGGAAACAGCTATTCAATGAAGGCGTGCTAGGATGGTTTTGGCGTACAAGCTGGTCAGGGGTGTTTGGAACGGGAGCATATCGCCAAATTAAGTCCGAACAAGAGCAACTTCGGAACGCTGCAGGAAATATAGCAGATGATGTAACGTGGTCTCGTGACCAAGCACTTCCTGAACGCTTCGATTTCCGTTCGGCTCGAGTTCGACTTATGATGCTTCGCCTTGCTCTACATAATCCGGTTGTAGATGCAAATGGCCGTCCAGAGGATGGTCGCAGTTTACTTCTCAACCATGGACGCGAGGCGTTTGGTCGACTTTTTCCAGCATTACCAAAGGCATCTCCAACTCTTAGACAACTGTTCCAAGGGGCAGGAAATCGATTTCTTGTTGACCCAAGTGATCAGCCTATTCTCAAAGAACGCTTATTGAAAGGTCCCGATTTATCAGATGAGGCATTGGCTGCGCATTTTGTAGATTCGGAAGCGCTGGCTGCGTTGCGCGCGGGAGACTTTGAAACATTTCTTCATAGGCGAGCGAAAGTGCTAGATGCGTGGGATAGCGCACAGTGGAAAAGCGAACAGGAGGCCAGTAAGAGGCGCAGCGAAATCTATGATGTTTGGAAGTAAAGGCGTTCTCTAACGGGAACGATCTAGAGTCCGGCACGACGCATGGCAACAATCGTTTCCGGTCCGGTCATGCGAAACAATTTGTTCATACCGAGATCATCACTTGCTCCATACCAAAGTAATTGACTGAGTAGGCGTCTTCCTGCTTGAGTTTCGTTCACAGAACGAGTGTTTCGCGGATACGTTCCATCAAGACGTCAAGCGGCTTAGCCTAGGGTCTGCACCCGAGAAGAAGCGCAAACGATACCACATAGTCGTCTGTTGCGATCACGCTTGATGACCACGTTGGATTCGCAAGTCATAGCGAGTGCCTGCTGATTTGGACTGCGACGACGAAAAGGAATGGGAAAAGAAATCGGGCGCATACTACGACATCGCTCAGTGCAGACGCTCCCTGGGACGCCCCGAGAGGCCGTTGCCGGGCGGCGAGAAGGACTTTGGAATCCAAAGAGATCTCAGACTCTCACGTATAAGGTGAACAGGTCGCCACTTCGTACCCCCAAAACGACACCGCCCGCGCATCCTTGCGGATGCGCGGGCGGGTCGGTGGGAACGCGGGGGCATCCCCGCCCCCGCCAAGTCACCCGGGCGGGACGCCCCGGCTCCTCTTACTTCGCCGCCTTCAGCGCCGCATGCGCCGCCGCCAGCCGGGCGACCGGCACGCGCGGACCCGAGCAGGACACATAGTCGAGCCCGATCTTGTCGCAGAAGGCGATGGCTGCCGGGTGGCCGCCGTGCTCGCCGCAGATGCCGACCAGGAGATCCGGCTTGACCGAACGGCCCCATTGAACCGCCAGTTCCATCAGCTTGCCGACGCCCTTCTCGTCCAGCACTTCGAAGGGGTTGTCCTGCAGGACCACGGACTCGGTGTAGAGCGGCAGGAACTTGTTTTCCGCATCTTCGCGCGAGAACGAGAAGGCGGCCTGGGTCAGGTCGTTGGTGCCGAAGGAGAAGAACTCCGACTCTTCGGCCAGGGTCTCGGCCCGCATACAGGCGCGCACGACTTCGATCATGGTGCCGAACTGGAACTTCACCGGCTTGCCGGTGCGGGCTTTGATCTCGTCATGAATAGCATCGACCCACTTCTTGACGATCTTGAGTTCCTGGGCCGTACAGACCTGGGGTACCTTGATCTTGGGGTGGACTTCGACGCCGGCGGCCTGGCACTCGGCGGCGGCTTCGAGGATCGCCCGGATTTGCATCTGGTAGATCTCGGGGAAGCTGATGCCGAGGCGCACACCGCGATGGCCGAGCATGGGGTTGGTCTCGAACAGCGAGCGCACCTTGCGCAGCATCCGCTCCTTCTTGACGATGACCGACTCCACCAGCATCGGGTCGAGCTGCCGACGCAGACCGTCGACGTCGGCGCGAACCTTGTCCGGGGCCTGCATCAGCGTCATCGCCGCACCCAGGGCGGTGAGGCCATGGGCGTTCTTGGCGAGTTGCTGCAGCTCGGTGATCTCACGCACCAGGGTGTTTTCGTTGGGCAGGAACTCGTGGATCGGCGGGTCGAGCAGACGGATGACCACCGGGTAGGGCGCCATCACCTCGAACAGGGCCTTGAAGTCCTGCTGCTGGAGGGGCAGCAGCCGGTCGAGCGCTTCCTGGCGCTCTTCCGGGGTGTCGGCGACGATCATGTCGATGACGATCGGCAGGCGTGCCGGGTCATTGAACATGCGTTCGGTGCGTGCCAGACCGATGCCGACGGCACCGTACTTGAGCGCGCGCTTGGCGTCGACCGGGGTGTCGGAGTTGGCCATGACCTTGATCCGCGCCACTTCGTCGGCCCAGGTCAGCAGGGTGACCAGTTCGTCGGTGAACTCGGGCTCCACGGTCGGGATCTCGCCCAGGTAGACCTTACCGGAGGTGCCGTCCAGGGTGATCATGTCGCCTTCCTTGAAGCTGGTATCGCCGACGATGGCGATGCGCTTGTCCACATCGACGTGGATGCCCTCGGCACCGGCCACGCAGCACTTGCCCATGCCGCGGGCGACCACCGCCGCGTGCGAGGTCTTGCCGCCGCGCGAGGTCAGGATGCCTTCGGAGGCGAAGAAGCCGTGGATGTCCTCGGGCTTGGTCTCTTCACGGACCAGGATGACCTTGAACCCCTGCTCCTTGCCGAGCATCTCGGCACGGTCGGCGTCGAACACCGCGATGCCGGAGGCGGCACCGGGAGAGGCCGGCAGACCGGAGGCCACCGGGGTGGCCTTGGCCTTGGGGTCCAGGCGCGGGAACAGCATCTGCTCCAGGCTGTCGGGGGCGACGCGCAGCAGCGCCTGTTGCTTGTCGATGATGCCTTCCTTGACCATTTCGACCGAGGTGCGCACCTGGGCCACGGCGTTCATCTTGCCGTTGCGGGTCTGCAGGCAGTACAGGATGCCGCGCTCGATGGTGAATTCGAAGTCCTGCACTTCCTTGTAGTGACCTTCCAGACGGTCGCGCAGCGCGTCGAGCTGCTTGGCCATCTCCGGCATATCGGCCTTGAGGGAGACCAGCGGCTTGGGGGTGCGGATGCCCGCGACCACGTCCTCGCCCTGGGCGTTGACCAGGTACTCGCCGTACAGAACGTTCTCGCCGGTGCCGGGGTCGCGGGTGAAGCCCACGCCGGTGCCGGAGTCGTCGCCGCGGTTACCGAACACCATGGTGCAGATGTTGACCGCGGTGCCGTTGGCCATGGCCGGGGTGATGTTGAACTGGCGGCGGTAGTCCACCGCGCGCTTGCCGCCCCAGGAGCCGAACACGGCCTTGATGGCGATCAGGAGCTGCTCGTAGGGGTCCTCCGGGAAGGGCCGGCCGGTCTGTTCCTGCACCACGCGCAGGAAGCGCTCGGCGGCATCCTTCAGGTCGCTCGCGGACAGCGCCACGTCTTCTTTGACGCCGGCCGCCTTCTTGACCATTTCGAACTGCTTATCGAAAAACGTGTCGTCCACGTTCAGCGCGATCTTGCCGAACAACTGGATGAAGCGGCGGTAGGCGTCGTACGCGAAGCGCTCGTCACCGGTGGCCTTGATCACGCCCTGCAGCGTCTTGGCGTTGAGGCCCAGGTTGAGGATGGTGTCCATCATGCCGGGCATGGACATCGCCGAGCCGGAACGCACCGAGACCAACAACGGCTCTTCGGCGCTGCCGAAGCCCTTCTTGGTCTTCTTTTCCAGCGCGGTCATCTGCGTCTGGACTTCTTCCCATAGCCCCGCCGGCAGTTCCTTGGTCGGCGAGGCCAGGAATTCCAGGCACGCCTCGGTGGAGAGCACGAAGCCGGGCGGCACGTTGAGGCCGATTTGGGTCATCTCACACAGGTTGGCGCCTTTGCCGCCGAGGAGGTGCTTGTTCTTGCCGTCACCTTCCTCGAAAGCGAATACGCGTTTTTTGCTATCTGCTGACATGGCTCTGCTGAACCTCTCTCGCTTGGTGGTTTTGGGGATACGGGTCTGCAGCCCGCGCGTCATCGCGGGCCTATTGTCGCAGAGGTTGCCCTCTAGTGAGGAACTAAATACGAAGAATTGTTTCTAAAACCTGATAAATTTTCAATAATTATTTTTAATACATAAAGTTAAGTCATTTTTCCGCATCGCCGGACATGTCGGAATGGCGGGACGCAGCACCGGAACACCAAGGGAGCGGCCCCCTGACGCCCGCCGCAGCGCGGTGTTTCAGGCCCGAACGCTACCCCGCAACGACCCGGAGAACCCGGCACCAACGCATCGTGGCCCCAACGATCGGCCCGACCAGCCGGCGCCGCGCGGCGGCCAACTGACCAAGCCCCCAATGGTAGGGGCCGTTGCGCCCCGCTCAAAGCCCAGCGTTGTCCTGGTTTGCGTTGGACCCTGCAAGCCGGGTCTAATCGACGGCTGAACGATCCCGACCGACGCCGCGCACCATGCACCAGCACTCGACCCAGTCACGGCCCCAAGGCGCCGACCCGGATGCCGAACGGCACAGCACCCGCCTGCGCGAACGGATCCGCGCCGCGCTCGTCGACGCCGACGGCCTGCTGCCCTTCGACCAATTCATGGAGTTGGCGCTCTATGCCCCCGGACTCGGCTACTACGTGGCGGGTGCCGCCAAGTTCGGCCGCGCCGGTGATTTCGTCACGGCGCCCGAGCTCTCGCCGCTGTTCGGAGACTGCGTCGCCGTCCAGTGTGCCGAGTCCCTGCAGCGACTGCAAGGGGGAGACCTGCTGGAATTCGGCGCCGGCAGCGGCGCCCTGGCCGCGGCGGTGCTGACCCGATTGGACCAACTGGGCGCCCTCCCCGACCGCTATCTGATCCTGGAGCCGAGCCCGGATCTCCAGGCGCGCCAACAAGAACGGCTTAGCGCCGCGGTCCCGCACCTGGTCGAACGCTGCCGATGGCTGACCGGACTACCGGTCGACCTGCGCGGTGTGGTGCTGGCCAACGAGGTGCTGGACGCGATGCCCGTCCACCGCTTCCGCATCGGGCCGGACGGTGAAGCCCTCGAGATCTTCGTCACCGAGCGCGACGGCACCTTGAGCGAGGTCGCGGCACCCATCCGTTCCGTCGGGCTGGCCGCCGCTCTCGCGGCGATCCAGGCCGCCGGTTTCGCCCGCGTGCCGGGCTACAGCTCCGAGATCAACCTGCGGGCCGGTCCCTGGCTCGCCGCGGTCGGCGACGCCCTGACCGCGGGTCTGGTCCTGTTGATCGACTACGGCTACCCGGCGGCGGCTTACTACCAAAACGACCGCACCATGGGGACCCTGATGTGCCACTGGCGCCACCAGGCCCACGGCGACCCCTATCGGCAGCTCGGGCTGCAGGACATCACGGCCCATGTCGATTTCAGTGCCGTCGCCCGCGCCGGCTTGGCCGCCGGGTTCGCGATCGCCGGCTTCACCACCCAGGCGCACTTCCTGATCGGTTGCGGCATCGACCGCTTCCTGACGATCGAGTCAGGCTCCATCGAGGACACGCGCAACCAGGCCCAGGCCGCCAAACAGCTCCTGCTGCCCAGCGCCATGGGCGAGCGCTTCAAGGTCCTGGGGCTGACCCGCGGGGTCGCCGGACCCTGGTGCGGGTTCTCGGTGCGCGATCTGAGTGACCGGCTCTAGGGTGACCCTCACTGCCATTAAGTTAAGCGCCGACGGCGCGGCTTCTCGTTCCCACGCTCCGCGTGGGAATGCCGGGCGGGCGCTCCGCGTCCGGTCTTGGCGCCGGACGCGGAGCGCCCGCACGTGCTCCCACGCAGGAGCGTGGGAGCCGGAATGGCTTAACTTAATGGCATTGAGGGTGACCCTGGGATATGGATGACAGCATATTTTTTGGGGCGACTGAAGTCGCCCCTACAGCCCTACAGCCCTAGGGATCTCCGAGGCTTGCCCAGGCGGGGTCTCCATCCCCGGCGATCACCCGAAGGCGATTTCCGTCAAACGATCCACACATTACTCCGCCCTGCCATCATGCCACTGTTCGACCTGACCGGATTCCTGCTCACCGGCGTGCTCTCCGGACTCCTCGCCGGCCTCTTCGGCGTCGGCGGCGGCGTGATCATGGTGCCGGCCCTGATATTCCTGTTCGGCCATCTCGGGATCGGCGGCGACTGGGTGCCGCATCTGGCGGTCGGAACCTCGCTCGCGACCATCGTCGGCACCGGCGCGGCCTCGGCCCTGGCTCACCATCGCCGCGGCGGGGTGCGCTGGGACCTGGTGGCCGGGCTGGCACCGGGAATCGTGCTCGGGGCCTGGGCGGGCGCGGCCATCGCCGGGGTCATGCCGGAGCTCTGGCTCAAGCGCCTGTTTGCCGCCTTCCTGCTCTATGTGAGCCTGCGGATGCTGATCCCGTCGCGCTCGGCAACCCAACGGCCGCTCCCGAGCAAGGCGGGGCTCTGGGCGGTCGGTGGCGGTACCGGCGTCTTGTCGGCCCTGGTCGGCATCGGCGGGGGGACCATCACCGTGCCCTTTCTTGCCCGCTGCGGGGTGGCGATGCGCCAGGCCGTCGGGACCTCCGCCGCCTGCGGACTGCCCATCGCCGTGGCCGGGGCCATCGGCTTCCTGGTGGTCGGCTGGGGGCGCGATGGACTGCCGGCGTTCAGTACCGGCTTCGTCTATTGGCCGGCGGTGCTGATCATGCTCGTCGCCAGCATGCCGGCCGCCCCGCTGGGCGTGCGCCTCGCCCACCGCCTCCCGGTGGGGCTGCTCAAGCGCGCCTTCGGCTGTTTCCTGCTGCTGGTCGCGGTGCGACTGGCTTTGAGCTGATGCGCGTCGACCTGATCCGCAAGCACCGCAGTCGACCGAAATCGCTTAACCCCCGCCGTCCAGCACCAGCCGGCGGTAGAGAAACACCTGACCCTGCGTATCGCGCAGCGCCAGTCGCCCCTGGTCCAATGCAAACTCGTACTCCAGACTGAAACCGGAGCGGCGGCTGACCATCCGCACCCGGTCGCCGGCGACCTGAAGCGTGCCGTCTACGAAGGCCCAGTTCGGGGCGTAGAGTCGGTAATGACCACCCTCGACGATCAGCAGTCCGCCCCCGGCGGACTCCCAGATACCCCCGAGGGCCGCACCGGTCCACGGCATCCGGCCCGCGCCGGCGCTTCCCGAGGCCATCCCCTCCATCAGCTGTCGGCCCACCTCACCGGCCTGGTCAAGGGGCATCCCCGGCACGCCCCCATTGGTCATCGCCCGGGCCGCCTCACCACCGGAGCCCAGCAGACCCATGGCTTCCATCATGCGGGACATGGCGTCCGCCATCGCCTCCCGCCCGGCGCTGCCCTCGGCTCCCAACCCGGGCAACCACGGCAGCAACAAGACCAACAACCACAGGGTGAAGCGGCCCGGCCGCCGCCGGGTGCCGCAAGATCGCGGCGGTACCTGATCTCCTTCACCGGCGGCGCTGTCTGCAGCGCCGAGGCCGATCGCATCGACCGCGGCGCGACCGCTGTGGACTGACGGCCGGGGACCGGCGATCGGCACGCCTCCTTCGGTGAATCCGCGGACAATTGGACCTGACATGGGACTTGGCACCACTGGTGACGAGGCGGCGGTCCCCGGCAATCCGGTGACCGCCTGGTGAATGAGCGCGTATGATCCGGTTCCAGCCCGCACGCGCGATGGTGCGGGTGAACGCGCGCAGTCTAGCAGACCCCGCCGCCGGCACCGCCTGGCCCCGACGCCGGGTGATCAGCGATTGCGCACGCCGAACGTTGGGGGACCGGAGCACACACTGCCGGTCTACCCGCGACCCCACCAGCCGTTGACGCAAAACACGAAAACATGCATTGGCGCCCAAGTCTTGCGGAGTTCTCTGAGCCACTGGTTCGCCCCTATCCGTGGAGTATCTCACTGGACGCATGCCGCAAGGGCATCGACAACGCCCACATCGACTGTCTGCTCAGCGCGCGCTTCCGCGACCAGGCCGTCGCGACCGTTCGCGAGCTGGTCCGCGAAGACGCCCTCAGCCTGTCGCGGCGCATCCCCGAACAGTTGGTCGGCAGCGACGATCTGGCGACCTTACGCGAAACCTACCTCTGCTTGTTCGAATCGGCGCTGGAGCGCCGCCCCGATAAAGACTCGCGCGACCAGGTGGTGCTGCTTCAGTTCGCCTTACTCAAGTTTCTCCTGCAACTGACGGCGCGCGAACCCCTGGCCCTCCAAGAGGCACTCAAGGCTCAGCTTCAGTCCGAGCCGGACGGGACGGTAGCGGACCAGATCGGCCTGCATGAACAACTGGTGCTGGTGACCCGCCAGGCGCAGGGCATTCAGCGGCGGGTGGCGCAAATTCTGTTTCGCCAGATCCGCAAGTTCGAGACCGTCCAGGTCCAGGCCCTGCGCGCCGCCGTCCTCGGCAAACACTGGCCGGTGCCCGAGAGCATCCTGTTCAACCCTATCCTGCTGATCCCCGATGCGGGGGAAGGGCTGGCTCTCGCCGCCGATTATCCGATCGGCTGGATGGCCGAGTCCGGCATCGACGACTGGCTGACGCGAACCGCGGCCTGCCTGACCACGATTTTTGCCGACTATCTGCCGACCTGGCTGACCGGGGCGAACCCGCCCGCACCGCAAGACCGACACCCGTCGGCTTCGGGGCGTCGCGATCAGGGCCAACTGCGCGGCTTCGTCGCCACCGAGATCCTGCTCGCCGGGTTCGTCCCACGGGTGGAATACCGCCAAGGGCTGACCACCTGGCTCGACGAGCCGGCCAATCTGCGGCTTTTTCTCGACGCGGGGCCGGCCGCCGATGAGGGGGGCGGCGAGGGCCGGGCGCAGGGCACCGCCGCCCGCTGGCAGTATCCGGACTGGGACCACTTTCAACACGACCTGGTCGCGCAACTCGTCGCCAGCCTGGAGGTTGCCGGACTAGGCGATGCCATCGAGTGCACCTATGCCTTGCCCGCGCTACGCCGCCAACTGGGTTACTCCCTGCCCTTCGCGCTGGTAATGGACTATGCAAAGGAGCGCCTCAGCCGCCGCGCGCTGGCGCAACGCCTCGCCACGCTACGCGGCGGCCCGGACCCGCTCGCCGTTTATCAGTTACTGGAGCGGATGCAGCTCGCGCGCAAGCGCCAGACACCCGGACAGCGTCAGGCGCTCATGGGCCGCTATCTGGTCGACTTCCTGACCCTGCGCCGGGACCTCAAACTTGCCTATAAGACCTTCGAAGTGCTGGACGGTATCCACCTGGTGGAAGACGACGACGAGTGCCGTCTGTCACGCTCGAACGGCAGCCTCTACGAATTCCCCTGCCGCGGTGAAGGCGGTCCGCGAAACCGGCGCATCCGCGCCCATGCGGTGCTCAAAGTCGATGTGCGCGGCTCCACTTTGATCACCGAGGAGTTGCGTGCGCGCGGACTCAACCCCGCATCCCATTTCAGCCTGAGCCTGTTCGATCCGGTCAATCAGCTACTGCCGGAGTTCGGCGCGGACAAACTGTTCGTCGAGGGTGATGCGGTCATCGTCGCGCTCTATGAATACCTGGACGACGGCCCCAGCCTGACGGTCACCCGGGCCTGCCGCCTGGCACGCAAGGTGCTCCAGGTCGTGACCTTGCAGAATGTCCGCAATCGCCAGAACGATCTGCCCGAATTGGAGTTGGGACTCGGACTGTCGTTCTCGCGACGCGAGCCCAACTTCCTCTATGACGAGGGCCGGCCGATCATGATCTCCAGCGCCATCAATCAGGCCGACCGACTCTCGTCCTGTTCCGGGCTGCTGCTGCGCTCCGGCTTCCAGCCGACCAATCCCGCCTTCCGGGTCACGGTCGTGCGCGACGCCATCGGCGGCGAACGCGCCGGCCCAGGCCGCGACTTACTCAACTACAACGTCAACGGCGTCAAACTCGATGAGAACGCCTTCCTCAAGCTCCAAGAGGAGCTGCCAATGACGCAGTTGCGCCTGCCCGACCACGAGGCCCCGGAAAGCCTGTTCTTCATCGGCAACCACCAGGATCACGGCGGGCGCATCCATTGGATCGTGCTGCGCCACGCCCCGGTCCGCGACTGGTACGGCGACGCGCTGGGGCCGGTTGAACCGGACCGGCGGCATTATTTCGAGCTGATCGTCGATGAGCCGCTGGCCGCGCGCCTCCGTCGTCTGGCGACGGGTGGGTAGGAGCGGTTACCGTGTCTTTCTCGTCGTCGTGTTTCACTTGCTTTGACGCGACACTCAACCGGACCCCCGACTAAACGATCACGCGATGCCGAAACGCCGCACCATTGCTCCCGACACCCGCCTTGCCGAGTTGCGGGAGACCATCGCCGCCGACACCGTGCCGGTCGAGGCGCTGCGCACCGCGCTTGCCGATCCCAACTACCGACTGGTCGCACTCGCGGCCGGACATGCCGGCGACCGACTCGTCTATTCACTGGAGGCGGACCTGATCGCCGCCTTCCGCCGACTCGCCGACCGCAGCTACACCCAGGACCCCCAATGCACCGCCAAGGGCTTGATCGCCCGCGCCCTGGTGGCGCTGGACTGCGCCGATGTGACCTTCTTCCTGGCCGCCCTGGGCTATCGCCAACTGGAACCGACCTGGGGCGGCAGTCAGGACACCGCGGTGGACATTCGTATCACCGCCGCCATGGGGCTGGCCGCGACGGCCTATGCCCGCGCCTTGCCCGAACTGACGCCGCTGCTGATCGACCCGGAACCGCGGGTGCGCGCCGGGGTCATGGACGCCATCGCCTGTTGCGAGCCCATCGCGGCCGAATCGGTCCTGCGCACCAAGGCGCAGGCCGGCGATGCCGAACCCGAGGTCACGGGCGCTTGCCTGCTGGCCCTGCTGCGCTTGGAGTCTGAAGCCACCGTCCCCTTCGTCGGCCGCTTTCTGGACCAGCGCGACCCCGATCTGCGCGAAGTGGCGGCCCTGGCATTGGGCGAATCCAGAGTCCCCGCGGCGCTCGTTGAGTTGCGCACGCGCTGGGATGCGGCGCCCTACAAAGGCGCCGCGGAGCAAATCCTGCTCAAGGGCGCGGTGCTGCACCGCGGCGATCAGGCGTTCGACTGGCTGCTGTCACTGGTGGCGGACGGCGAGCGGCGGATCAGCGAACGGCTGATCAAGGATCTGGCCGTCTATCGCGGCAACCAGCGATTGCGCCGCCGCATGGCCGACGCCCTGGCCGGGCGCGGCGATGCCGATCTGGTTGCGCTGCTGCATCGGATCTGGCCGGAAGACGGTTGATGCGTAGCGCAGACTGATCGATGGTCTCTGCGTGCTGGTTCCAGACCATCCACTGCTCGCATCCGGCGGACTTCGGCCATCTTTCGGCACCCGGGGTCCGCGACGTCCATACTCTGGAGTGTCGATCACTCGAGGATCCCCGCCATGGGTCAGCCGATCACTGCAACGGCCTTTACCGATCAGGAGCTTGCGAACTTCCGCGCGCGTCTGCGCGCGGAGACGGCGCTGCTCGCGCACTGGTTCGCCGACGACACCTTCGACCACGGCGAGCCGACGGCGGGCTTCGAGCTCGAGTGCTGGCTGGTCGGGCCGGATCTGGCGCCGACCCCGCGCGTCGAGGAGATCCTGGCACGGGTGGACAACCCCCTGGTGGTCCCGGAGCTGGCCACCTTCATTGTCGAGCTCAACGGCAACCCGGCGCCGCTGCGCGGCGATGCACTGTCCCGGCTGGCGGTGGGGCTGAACGCAACCTTGCAGCAGTGCGCCGGGGCGGCGGCAGGGCTCGACGCCCGGGTGGCGCTGATCGGCATCCTGCCGACCGTCACCCCGGCCAATCTCACCGTCGCATCCATGACGGCGCGCGCCCGGTATCGCGCGCTCAACGACCGCCTCGGGTTCGATGCCGCCGGGTGTCCGCATTTGCGCATCGAGCACCGGGTGCTGCCGGCCGGACCCACGGTCGCCGACTGTCTGGCCAACGCCGCGCTCTACCTGGGCGCGGTCTCGGACCTGGCTCAGGACCCGAGGCCGCCCGAGCAGCGGCTGCCCTTCGCAGCGACGCGTGCCGGTTTTTACGCCTGTGCGCGGGAGGGACTCGCCGCACGTATCTCATGGATGGACGGCCATGACCGCCCGGTTTCGGATATCCTCGCGCAGGACTTGCTGCCGCGGGCGCGGCGCGGTCTCGCCGCGGTCGGCGCCGACCGCGGCGAGATCGACCACTGGCTCGGTATCATCGACGCCCGGCTGGAGCGACCACGCACCGGCGCCGGCTGGCAACGCGCCTGGGTGGAACGTCACGGAGCGGACATGCGCGGGTTGGTCGCGGCCTACCTGGAGCATCAGCGGGGCGGCCGGCCGGTGCACACCTGGCCCCTGGATTAGATCGCCGGGCCGCGCCATTCAACGAACCTGGAATCGGACGCACATGCTGCAAGAACTCGATCACCTTCCTGCCGACCTGCTCGAGGCCGACAGCCGCGATCTGCACCGCCTGCTCGGTACGCCGACGTTGATCCACCTGCCGGGCACGCGGCAGCCGCCGCTGTTCGTCTCGGTGCTGCTGCACGGCAACGAGACGGTGGGCTGGGACGCGATGCGCGCCCTGCTCGCCGAGCGGATCGCGCGCTTCGGTGAGCCGCGGCTGCCGCGCGCCCTGAGCCTGTTCATCGGCAATGTCGCCGCGGCCGCCGGCGGCGCTCGCCACCTGCCGGAGCAACCCGATTACAACCGGGTCTGGCCTGGTGGCGATCACCCGCACACGCCCGAGCATGAGGTGATGGCGGCCGTCTTCGACACCATGACGCGCCGCGGCCTCTTTGCCAGTATCGACCTGCACAACAACACCGGCGCCAACCCGCACTATGCCTGCGTCGATCGTCTGGATCACCGCTCACTGCACCTGGCCACCCTGTTCGGACGGACCGTGGTCTATTTCACCCGTCCTATCGGGACCCAGTCCGCGGCCTTCGCGGACCTCGGCCCGGCGGTCACGCTGGAATGCGGCAAGGTCGGCGACGCGGCGGGCGTCGCCCACGCCCGCACCCTGGTCGACGCCGCCCTGCATCTGCTGGAGGTGCCGAACCACGCGGTGGCACCCCACGACATTGACCTGTTCCACAGTGTCGCGCAGGTGACGGTACCGCCCGAACTGCGCATCGGACTGCCGCCGACCGAGGCCGAACTGGTGCTGAATCCGGAAATCGAACACTTCAACTTTCGGGAACTGCCTCGCGGAACGCCCTTTGCCAGCCTGCGCACGGGCGATCATGGACTCGGCTTCGTGGTGCTGGACGAGGACGGCAAGGACGTGGCCAAGCGCTTTTTTCAACTCGAAGACGGGGAGATCAAACTGCGCCGCCCGGTGATGCCCTCCATGCTCACCCGCGACCTGACGGTAATCCGCCAGGACTGCCTGGGCTATCTCATGGAACGCTACAACGACCATGTCCCGCGGCGCGGGACCGACTGATCAAGCACGTCGGAGACTATGACCATGCCAATCCCAGTCACCCCCTTGGTTACCGCGGACGCAATCATCGAACTGGTCGACCGCCCCGGCCGTCCGATCGTGTTGATCGAGCGTCTCAACCCGCCGCCTGGCTGGGCCATCCCCGGCGGTTTTGTGGACTACGGCGAGCGGCTGGAACAGGCCGCGGTGCGCGAAGCCCGGGAGGAGACCGGCCTGCATGTGCGGCTGCGCGTCCTGCTCGGCCTCTATTCGCACCCGGCCCGCGACCCGCGCGGCCACACGGTCACCGCCGTCTATGTGGCCGAGGCGCGCGGCGCGCCCGCGGCCTTGGATGATGCCCGCGCCGTGCAGGTCTTTGCGCTCGACGCGCTCCCCGCGCAACTCGCCTTCGATCACGCGACCGTACTGGCCGATTACCTGGCCTACCGCGCCGCGGGCACGGTGGCGCCGTTGCGGTTCGACTGAACACCCTACGAATTGGCCGCCGGCGCCATGCGCGGCGCGCCCGACACCCATTGACGCACCTGGTACCAGGCCCGCCCCAGATGCTCGTGGACCGCGTAGTAGCTGATATTGAAGGCCGCCGCGGACGGCAGCCAATCGCCCAGGGCCAGCGTGTTCTGCCAATCCGGACTCGTGATGAAGCCGGTCGGGGCCGGGACGACGGCGACACCGGCCCGCTCGAACACCTCCACCGTCCGCGGCAGATGCCAGGCGCTGCTGACCAGCAGCACGCGCGACACCCCCGCCCGCTCCAGCATCGGCTTGGAAAAAGCCGCGTTCTCCCAACTGGTTCGGCTGTTGCTCTCGACCCCGGCCACGGGGACCTGGAACTCCTCACGCAACACCCGCGCCATCGCCTCGCCCACCGCCGGCTCGTCGGCCTTGACCGCGCCACCGCTGACATAGATCGGCAGACCGGTCGCCCGATGCAGCCAGGCCGCGTAACGTGACCGCTGCAAGCTGAACCCATCGATCGTATCGCGCTGATATTCCGGCGCGTCATGGTAAAGCCCGGCGCCCAGCACCAGGATCGCCTGCGTCTGCGACGGCAGCGGCGCACGGACATCCAGGGGGGGATAGGGCTCCAGCGGCGCCATCAACAGCATCGCCACCACCGGCACGCTCATCAGGGCAAGCAAGGAGGCAGCGCCAAACAGCAGCACACGTCCCAGGACACCGCGGACCAGGAAGAAGGCGGCCAGGAGCATCAGGATGATGATTCCGGGCGGCATGAGCAGGGTCTTGATCACACTGTAGGCCGTCATGGCATCAGGTCTCCCGTTGAGTTGGAACAAAGGTTGGCAGCAATTCCGGCACGGCGGGGAGTCATCGGATGGCTGCGCTGTCCGGCAACCAAAATACCACTAAACGTACGGCTGAACACCTGCGGGAACGGCCTTCGTCCGCGCTGGAACGGCGCTGTGCACATGCTGACGCCGCGACCCCCTGCACGGACGCATCGCGGCCGGAGGCCGCTCCCACGGGGTGCGGAGCGCTTCCTTCACGGCCGGCAGGCTCAGCGATCCCGCCCCGCACCAGCCCGCGCCAGTTCGCCGAACAGGCCCGAAACCAGCAGCACCGAGGCGCCTGCCGCCATGACCGGAACCCCGAACAACGCGATCCAGGCGCTGGTACGCCGCCACAGGATCAGGAACAGACCGATCGCCATTGATGTTCCCAGCAGGGTCGGCACCCACCGGGCCGCGGACGGTGCCGCCAAGACCACCGCCGCGGCCGGCCGGCCGGTCGACCACCAGGTGATCAGCCAGGCGGCGAGCAGACCGTGGGGGATGAGCATGAAAGCCAGGTTGGGCAAGGCGAAGGGCCGGTAGCCGAAACGCCCGGCGGCGTGACGGTCCACCGCCTGCACCGTGATGATCAGGGCCATGAAGGCCAGGAAGGCAACCGCGAGCGTGAGCCAGTCGGGCATGGGGGACATCGCGGGCGCCGGACTCAGGCGCCCACCAAACCCTGCGCCTGGCGGTCCGCGTGATAGGACGAGCGAACCATGGGACCGCTCGCCACGTTGGTGAAGCCCAGGGTTTCGCCGGCCCGCCGCAAGGCCGCGAACTCTTCCGGCGTCCAATAACGCCGCACCGGCAGATGGTCGCGGCTCGGCTGGAGATATTGTCCCAGCGTCAACAGGTCGCAGCCGTGCGCACGCAGATCCGCCATGACCGCCAGCACCTCGTCGCAGGCCTCCCCCAACCCGAGCATGATGCCGGACTTGGTGGGCACCGCATCATGGCGCGCCTTGAATTCGGCGAGCAGATCGAGCGAACCCTGATAGTCCGCCCCAGGGCGCGCCTGGGCATAGAGCCGGGGCACCGTCTCCAGGTTGTGGTTGAACACATCCGGGACCGCCGCGCCCTGGAACTGCTCCAGGGCGACCGCCTGACGGCCGCGAAAGTCCGGCACCAGCACCTCCAGCCGGGTCTCGGGGCAGGCGGCACGCACGGCGCGCAAACAGTCGGCGAAGTGTCCGGCGCCGCCGTCGCGCAGGTCGTCCCGATCCACCGAGGTAATGACCACATAACGCAGCCCCATGGCCGCGATCGACTGCGCCAGGTGCCCCGGCTCCGCCGGGTCGACCGGCTGGGGACGGCCATGAGCCACGTCGCAGAAAGGACAACGGCGGGTGCAGACATCGCCGAGAATCATGAAGGTGGCGGTGCCGTGATTGAAACACTCCCCCAGATTCGGGCAGTTGGCTTCCTCGCACACCGTGGTCAATTGCGCCTCGCGCAGCATGCGCTTGATCCGCGCCACACCCTCGCCAAGCGGCGCCTGGGCGCGGATCCAGGAGGGCTTACGCAGCACCTCCGCGACCGGCTCGACCTTGATCGGAATGCGCGCAACCTTGTCGGCGCCCCGCTGGTGCGTGTCGGGGGTGGAGCGCGAGGGGATATCAGTCATGATGCAAAATCCGTCTCGGGGGCAGTGATCGGTTGGCGGGCTCAGGGTCTGACAACAGCACGTTAGGGCGTCACTCATCGTTCCGGCCACTGCCGGGACTCGCGCACTGGAGGTCGAGGCTTGAGCCGGGCCAGGGCCGCGCAGGCGCGGTATCGACCGGCTAAAGCCTCGACCTCCGGTTTTCCTATGGCTGGAGCGACGATCAAGGCCCACGTTAGGTGAACAGGCTACCGAGTGACGGCACCATTTGCCAGCGATGAAGACCGCGCAAAATACCATGTTATATGCGCGAACCCAGCAAGGTGATCCTCGGCGCATCCTGTCGTTGTTCCGCGTCGGCGCAATCGCCCGAGGATCAGCCATCACTTTCTAGGAATGGGTTGACCGATTGCTTCGGCGCCTTGGGGGCAACCACCGGGTGCGAAGTGCCCGGATGGGTGCCGGAAGCGACGGACGTCTTGGCACCGTCGGCCGCGGCATGACTGGCCGAAGCCTGCTCCCCCGCGGACTGTTCCAGGGGTGTCGCGTCCGCCACATAGGCGTCGAACCGGCGGCGGGCGTCGGTCAGCTCGAAGTGCCGGGTCTTGCCCTGCTGCGCGAGCAACCCGGCCAGATTGTGGAAGCGAGCGTAGACCACACCCTCCGGACCGGCGGCGGTGGCCCGGCCCTTGACGCCGACCTCGAGCTCGCGGCTGCCGAGCAGCAGGTGCGGCAGTCGGGTGCCCGCTTGGTCGATGGCCAGTTCGACCCGGCCGGCCAAGTCTTTGACGGTCAACAACTGGCCAATCCAATCATGCTTGCCGCGCTGCTGATCGAGCACGGCAACGAATGGGCGGGAGTCGGCGACCATGATGTCCGCCGCCAGATCCAGGGTGAGCGGCCGACTCCACTGCACCTGGGCCCGTTCCGCCTGTACCAGGGCATGCCAGTCGGGCTGTTTGTGCGTCTGCGCGTTGCCGGTCACCTGCACCCGGTGCAGGCGCAGCGCGCTGCCGGCGATGTTGAAGCGCCGCTTGGCGACATCGCCGTCGCGCACCAGGACATCCAGGCGCAGGTCGGTCGTGATGTCCTCGCCGGCCACTTGCATCCGCAGCCGCTCGCCGTTGAGGATCGCTTGCCCTTTGACCTGATTGGGCGCCAGGGACAGGTCCGCGCTGACATCGGCCTCGCCGGCAACGAATCGCAACGGACTCTGCGGCGGGAGATAGGGGTTGTAGACACTCATGTCCCTGACCCGTGCCGTGGGCACGCGCAGCTCGATCGTCGTGATGGCGCCCCGGCCGTGCGCATCCGGATTGCGCGCCCGCACCGCGAGTTCGAAGCGCGCCTGCTCCAACTCCGGACGCGGGGCATCCGCGGGTCCCAGTCGGGCATCGGTCAACCCGGCATCCAGCGCCAGCAAGGGATGCCGCCCGCCCTGCTCGACCCGTAGCTTGACCTCACCCGCCCCGGTCGCCGCGTGATCCAGCAGATCGATACCGAGATCCTGCGTCTTCACCACCAAGGCGCTGTCGGCGCCAAGCCAGCCGTCCACCAGTCGCAAATCCACGTCCACCGCACCGCTGCCGCGCAAGGCGAGGCCCATGGGGTGGTGGATCAGCGCCGCGATCCAGTTGAGCTGCGGCGCGTCCAACCGGGCCCGCAACCGCGCGTCCGTCATGTCCAGGAAGGCGGCAGCCCCGCGGTGAGCGATGCGCTCGGCCAGCGACAGCATGGCGCCATGCGCCAGTTCCGCACCCGTGAGCGGTAACTGAACGTGACCCTCCGCGATGGCGAGGGCGGCCTGCCAGGGACGCGGATCGGCCTGATCCGACAGGGTGACCCGGACACGGTCCAGACGCAGGTGGCTGCCGCTCAGATCCAGTACCGCCGCCGGCTTCGCCCGCCGTTTCGACCGATGGTTCGGTGCCCTGCCCTCGCCCGCCGCCGACTGACCCGCGAGCTGCAGCCGCAGGTCCAGATCGGCACTGAGACGTTGCTCATGGTAGGCGAGATCCGCAGCGGCGCCCGTCAGCAGCAGATCCAGCAGCAGCGTCTCGCGTGACAGCTCGGCGCGTCCGGACAACTTACCCTGACCTGCGTGTAACACCAGGCCGGACTGGGGAGGCAAGAACCGCTGATACACGGACAGATCAGGCACCGCGAACTCCGGGATCGCCACGATCAGCCGGGTGACGTCGTGTTTGCGGTCCGGCGCGGCAAGGTGCAGCGTCAGCGCCACATCCTGCCCGCGATAAAGCGGCCGCAGGGCGGCCGCGGGCGCCTCGCCCCGCGCGGGAGTGGCCGGTGTGCGATCGGCCCCGGACCCGGCCCCGTCCTCGGCCAACAGCACCTCCAAGGTCGCGAAGCGCACCACCAAATCCTGCTCATCCTGAGGATTGACAAGCACTTGCACCCTGCCATGTCCAGCGAAGCCGAACCGTCCGATCCCGGTACGCAACCGATCGGCGTCGAGCACGAGGTCCGTATCGCCGCGCAGATCGCCGTGCTCCAGATGCAGCCGCCCGTGCAGCCGACCGCTACCGTCGAGCGTGAGGCCATCGAGCTGCAGCAGGTGGCTCAGGGCGTGCAGGCGATCGACCGGCAGGTCGACCTCGGCGTTGATCATCAGCAGCCGTAGCGCGTCCGGGCCGCTGATCGCGGTCATGACAAAGGGCTGCACCTCGATCCGACCGCGCACCGCCGCGTCCCGCAGCAGATCCTTGTCCGGGCCGATCGCCAACGCCGACAGCCGTAGATCCAGATCGGCATCGGCCAGCCCCACCTGTCCGGTGCCGGTATCCAGACTGAAGCTGCCGCCCAGGGTCCCGGTGAGGGTCGTGCGAAGATGACCGATCCAGGCTTGCGTCTCGCCGGTGAGGCGCAGATTCTCCACCGCCAGCACCAGCGGTCCGCCGGCCGGCGGCGGCGCGGCGGCGACAGCCGTCGGATCACGATGGCGGATCACCGGGTAGAACGGGCGCAGTGCCGGGTCGTCCTGCCCCGATTTCGGCCGCGGACGCAGGCTCACCCGCACATCATTGAGGTCCAGGTCGTGGATGCGGATCTGGCCGCGCAGCAAAGGCACCAGCGAAACCGAAGCACCGGCACTGCCGGCATCCACCTGCCATTGCTCAACCGCGGTCTGCCCATCCGCCGCGAGCCCGCGCACCTGCACCCGCAACGGATACCAGGACCAGGCCCGCTCCCAAGTCAGCGTCAGCGCGTCCGGTTGCCGACTGTTCAGCCACTGCCGGGCCGCCGGCAAGTTCAGCAACAGGTTGACCGGGATCAGATAGAGCCCGGCCAGGATGAGCGGGGTCAGGAGACTGCGCGAGATCGCCTTGAACATGAGCGGCCCTCGGGTCCGGTGGATGAGTCGGTGAACCTGGAAAAAGTGGCCGCTTTGGCCGCAACGGCGATCATGGCCGGCCCGCGCAACCCGCGCTGCCGATCAATAAAGGATGTGAATGGTCTCGCCTGGGAATTCGTCGATCATCCCCTTCGAGCCCAGACCGGACTTGCGGTAGACCTTATTGATCTCCAGTAGATGACGGGAATGGATAGACTCGAAATCACTGCGACGACTCGCGCAGATAACGCCCCGACACCCAGCCGCGACGCTGCGGATCGTCGCGCATGGACACCTGGCACCACCGCCGGCCGCCATGCATCTCGCAGCCGTGATTGCGCAGCACGGTGCCGTTGCGCATGGCAACGATCACCCCCGCCCGGCTCGTCGGCTCGCGCCGCAGGTTGAGCGCGTCACCGGCGGCGACACCGCTGACCTCCCAGAAATCCGGTCCGCCGGCAAGACTGTCCGCAAAGTCATGCTTGGGGGCCGCCGACTGCGGATGTCCGCCCCCGATCTGGACTTTCAGGCTGTAGTTGGCTTGTTCGCCGCGGCGCGCCGCGGCGCGCATCAGATAGACCCGAATCCGATAGTCACCGGTGGCGGGCAGCGTGCCATCGAAGCGGCCGCCGGACGTGCTGCCGACAAAGAGCGCCTCCTCCGACCCCGGAGGCAGGATATTGAAATAGTTCTGAGGGTTATCCGAGTGCAACTGCACACTCATGGGCTGCCCGGCCGTGGCCCCGAGCAGGTAATCGACGTCCTGGTCGCCGTGCAGGCGGCCGGTGACCGTGGCACCCGTCGACCCGGCCTTGAAGTGGACCCGTTCAGTGCGAATGCCGTCGGCGGCCAGGACCGGCAGGGCCGCGACGAGACAACAAAGCAACACCAGCGCAGGCGATCTCATAGTGCAGTAAAATCCTTGGTTACGATCAGGGCGCGCCATGGTAAAGCCTGTTCGGCGTTCGGGCAATACCAGGGCATCAACGTCAGGAATCTCCTGACAAGATCGCCGCTCAATCCAGCAGAAAGACCAGAAAAGTCGCGTCGCCGCTGCGATCTCGCCCGGCAATCAGCAACCCCGACATCGCCGCGCCGTCACCCAGGGAATAGACCTCCAGGTTCTCCACGGCCGCGTCGTCGTAGACGGCCGACAGCGCCTTCTGCCCGGCCGCGGGATCGTCGATCGTATCCAGCAGCAACTCGACCGACGCTCGTGCATCCCGCTCGGTGAGGCCCCGCAACTCGGTCACAATGCCTCGCCGGTCAGCGGCTTGACGCACATGAAGCGGTTTCCAGCCGGACATCCAGGCATCTTCGCCGAACTGCTCCCAATGCGCACCAACGAAATGGCGGTAATACGTCAGGGCCGCGGCGCCCAGGTCTTCCGCTTGCGCCACGCGGTCACAGAACACCGCGCTGCCGAAGGCCGCTTGACTGGGTGAGCCATAAATTGTCTGCAGATGCAGATTCGCATCGGTTCTTGTCATTGAATCCTCGTCGTCCGCGTCTACTCACGAAAAGCCTCGCCGAGTGCGTGACGTCCAGACACCGGCCGGAACGATCATCAAGCCCCCCGAAACGTGCTCCGAGACACCAAAATGATCAAGCCAAGAGATCCTCGTCTGTCGCATCCCCTGCGCGGACCGCCGCCCGCGCGACCAAAAAAGCACCGGGGATCATCACCAAAGCCGGCACGGCTTTGATCCGCATCCACATCGCTGCTGTCCGGTCGCCGAATTATAGCCACGGAAGCACACGGAAGCACACGGAAGCACACGGAAAGCACAGGCAAAAAAGGAGCGATTCAGTCTCTGTCTTTCTGCTGCGAGATGACAATCCGAATAGCCCGCCATGTTCCGCTCGGCCCCTGAAAGCAGCCGTCGGCCGCATCAGTGCTTGACATCTGTTTCGTATAGTGTTTTCCATCGCAGTCCCGAAACGCGCGGATCTCGACTTCGCTGGTTGACGGATTGTCCGGTACGGACTAGGCTTTTACGACGGCGCACGAATGATAGGATAGATAGGATACCAAGCGTGGAGCGGCGAGGCGGTGACTGGAGCAGCGTTGATACGAGAGAAGGCGTTGATCAGCGTTCCGGCCAGCGATGCGCATTTGGAGCCTAAGGCTGAAGCCTTGGACTCCGGTCGGCCGGCGACTCGGCTGGCCGGAACCATGACCAAGGCCGCTGCTGCCGAATACCGCCGTTAGGAACACTCGTGGACCCATTGTATTATATTGACCAAATCGTCGTTCTTATTTATCCTGATTCGTTGAATCAGCCTGGGTTCTTCAAGGATTTCTTTGACCAGCACCCCGAGAGCAAATGAGGTTTCCCGCATGAAAACATTTGAAGAACTCAAATCAGAGATCGAGGCCCTGCCGCACCGGGAGTACATGAAGCTATCACACTGGTTGTCCGAGCGTGAATGGCAGTCATGGGACGAAGAAATCACAAGAGATTCTGACGCGGGAAAGCTTGATTTCCTTATTGAAGAAGCCCTTGAAGAGAAAAGAGCAGGGAATCTAGGCGACCTGTGAAGCATAAGACGACCGCGCGTTTCTGGAATCGCTTCTATGCGCTGCCGCTGCCGATTCAGGAAATTGCCCGCAGGAACTGCGAGATCCTCAAGGAGAACCCGCGTCACCCGTCATTGCGCTTTAAGAAAGTTGGAACACTCTGCTCTGCTCGGGTAGGCCGTGACCATCGAGCGCTCGCCATGGAAGACGAAAGCGGTTACGTCTGGGTCTGGATCGGCACCCACGAAGAATATGATCGCTTGCTTCGTGGGTAGCGGGCGTCGAAGCAGACTCGCCTGAACTCGGGGGGTCGGAACTACGTAATAAGCCTGGGAATAAGGGACCAGGATCGAACGGCACTAGATCATGATCGCACAGCACCTTGGATAACGGAGTTTTCGTATGCATCACCCTGCGCAACGCGTATTACGCGTCCTCATCACCGGTTCTGCCGTGGCCCTGTTGTGGGGAATCGTTCCCGCGGAGAGTGGCGCCTGGCAGATGCAGTCGCGCTTCGGGCCGATTTTGCGCTGTTCCGGCGACCTGATATCCCAAGGCGACAGCGTCGCCCGCTTGGTCACTCTTTGCGGATCACCCGACAATATATCAAAAACCGCAGCTTCTTCGACCAATAAGCCAGTCTATTCATACGATAAAAATGGCTACCAAGTACAAACCGGAACCCAGACAGTCACGCGCCCGGCCTACGAGACATGGTTCTATCATGCCGGCCCCGGTCACTTTTCCTACGAAATTCGCGTGAGCGGCAGCAGCATCACCAGCATCGAGCAAGGCAGGTACGGAGGCTTACGCTGATTTTCAAAGCAGGTGAAACCGGGAGGAAACCACAGTTCTCGCTCTCGCAGTTGCATTATGTCGCAGGATTCCCAGAGGGCAGCAATAACACAGAACGTTCCCTGGCGAAGCCACGCATGGTACCCTGGGATCAATACTCGTGCGACTCCAGGAACGGGGAATAACCATGGCATACACGTCGATCTCACAGCCGGTCGCCAAGACCGTCTCCGTGGTCGATCTGGTTGACGAAACGCTCAAAGGACGTATCCGCATCCCCGAATTTCAGAGACCGCTGCGTTGGCAGTGGGAGGATGTGCGCCGCCTGTTCGATAGTATCGTCAAGGGCTATCCCATCGGCAGCCTGCTGTTGTGGATTCGTCCGGCACCGCAGGCCACCATTCACCTGGGCGGGCTGCGCATCCCGGCGCGGCAGTTCGACGACGGCTGGTGGGTCGTCGACGGCCAGCAGCGCTTGACCAGCTTGGCCAACGCACTCTCCGCGGAAGGCTCCCGCGATGAGCGGTTCGCCCTCTCCTATGATTTGGAACAGCAGACCTTCCGACATCCGAGCCGGGAGGAGGCGGGACACCTCATCCCCCTGCCCGTCCTCTTCGATCTCCAGCGACTGGTTCGCTGGTTCACCAAGGAGCATCCGGAGGCCGGCGAGCACTTGGACGAGGCATCGCGTGTCACACGGGCGATCCGCGAGTACCAGGTCCCGGCCTATCTGGTCAGCCAGGAGGAAGAATCGGTCCTGCGCGATATCTTCGACCGCATGAACAACTACGGCAAACGCTTGAGCCGCGCGGAGGTCTTTGCCGCCCTGCACCCCGCGCCAGGAAGCGCGGTGGAGCCGGCGTCGCGCTTCCAGCAAATCGCCGAATCCATTGAGGCCGAGCGCGGCTTCGGACTCCTAGACGATGACACGGTATTAAGGTCCGTGCTCGCCAGACGTGGCGGCAATGTGACCCGTGATATTCGCGTCGAGTTCTCCGAAAGCACCCAAAAGGCACGTGATTTTGGTGGGGAACAGGCGGAAACAGCCTATCGAGAGGGGGCCAGAGCCCTCTCGCGAGCCATCGTTTTCCTTCAGGAAGACGCGGGCGTCCCGCACTTCGCTTTTCTACCCTATCGGTACCTATTGGTGGTACTAACCCGCTTCTTTGCGCATTTCCCGGAGCCCGAGCCACGCAATTGCATCCTCCTGCGCCGCTGGTTCTGGCGTGCGGCCATGACTGGTCCGGGTCCGTTCGCTTCAAGCTGGACCAACGCCATGCAGATCCTGGCGACACGCATCAGCGCGAACGACGAAAACGGGTCTGTCCAGCAACTGCTCGCCGCCCCGCTCGATGCAAGGCTGCGGCTCCCGTCGCTGACCGGATTTCGCACCAGTGCCGCCGCGAGCCGGATCGTGCTGTCGGCCCTGTGGGCGCTGCGACCATGCTCGCTGTTGACTGGTCGACCCTACGAGCGCAGCGATCTTGCCGAGTCCATTCAATCCGAGGGGACCGCCGCTGCCATCGCGCGGCGCATTTTGAACCGCGCGCCGAATGACCAAGTCGCTTGGGCCGCCAATCGCATCCTGGTGCTGGATCAAGAACTCCCAGGCACCCCGGCCGATCTGTTGGTCTCTCCGCCCCTGGAGCGGGAAAGCAATGCTGCCGAGTTCCTGGCCTCTCATGCCTTGGACGAAACGCTGCTCGCTGCACTGTCACAGGGTGACAAGACCGCCTTTCTCAACACCCGTCAGCAACGCCTGGCAGACATTGTGCGCGATTTCCTGGAGGTCATGGCGGCGACTCAACTCGAGGACACACCGCCCTTGGACAGCCTCGATCTGGACGATCCGGACGATCTGGATGAGGGACGCGATGACAGCCTTGCGTGAGGAACAGTTCTGCGTTTATCTCGATGAGCAATTGGTCGGCCACCTGCACCGCCGCGACGACTTTACCCGCTTTGCCTTCGCGGAAGACTACTGGAGCGCCCCCAACCGTCCCGTGCTGGGTCTGCGCTTCGAGGAGAATCCGCACGCACGCCACCAGGCCAAGATGCGCCTGCCTCCCTGGTTCTCGAACTTGCTACCCGAAGGGCGGCTGCGGGACTGGATCGCCAGCGCCAGACACACATCGGTTCGGCGGGAAATGGAACTCCTCGCCCACGTCGGCCATGACCTGCCCGGTGCCGTGCGCGTCCTCCCCAGCAGCCACCTGGTGCCGGTGGACCTGTCCGGGGTTGACCCCGCCGATGCCGCGCCAGGCGACGCACCAACCGGACTCTGGTCGTTCTCTTTAGCCGGGGTGGGCCTCAAGTTCTCCATGCTGGCCCAGGGTGACCGTCTGACCGTCCCCGGTGTCGGCGAGGGTGGCGACTGGATACTCAAGCTGCCCGATCCAGTGCATCCCAAAGTCCCGCACAATGAGCTGGCGATGATGATGCTTGCGGGGGCGGTCGGCATTGAAGTGCCGGAGGCGCGGCTGGTGCACCGTGAGTTGGTCGCAGCGCTGCCCGACCGGGTGTGGCCCGGGGGCGAGGAGTTCGCCTACGCGGTGCGCCGTTTCGACCGGGGACCGCGGCGAGAACGGATACACATCGAGGATATGGCCCAAGTCCGAGGGTTTTACCCCGATCCGGACCGCAGCCAAGGAAAATACTCCGGTTCCTTTGAAACGATCGGCGCCCTCGTCTATCGGAATCGCGATACGGAGGCACTCCGCGAATTTGCCCGACGCTTGGCCTTCAACGTACTGATCGGCAACGGTGATGCCCATCTCAAGAACTGGTCATTGATCTACCGTGACGCGCGCACCCCGACGCTCGCGCCGGCCTACGACCTGGTGGCCACCTTTGTTTACCGCCCACCGGGGCAAGGCCCGGAAGACATGGGGCTGCGGTTTGGGCGCTCGCGTCGATTCGAGGATGTGCACATCGGCAACTTCGCGGATCTCGATCGCCGGTTAGGCGCCAAAGCCGATCTTGCAGAGGTGGCGCTCACGTTGGTCAATCGCGTCCTTGCGCAGTGGCCGATCGCGGCGGGGCTCCTCGCGGACCGACCCGAACTCTGCCACCCAATCGAGCGGATGATCAGAGAACGGGCCGCCCAGCTACTCATGAAGCGCTAACCAGATGGAAATGCGCACCTCTGCGCAGGCCGAAAATGAAGGCCCCAGGATGTCGTCCCTCCAAACCGGTCCCAAGCGGAGCAAACCGTTACGATGTACCGGACTGATTAGCCGTGGTGACTTCGCGCTCGGCCTCGATCCAATCCTCCAACTCATGTCCCGGCTCAAAGCCGCGCGCCTCGGCACGATAATACGCGGCGGCGCTGATCGCCTGCGACAGCGGATCATCCAAGGACTGCTCATCCATGGTTTGCAGGTCCGGCTCGATCACCGACTGGAGATATCCGCCATTGCCGCCGTGCTTCTCTGTCCGGCTGGCCGTTTGTACTGAAGACATGAGACTTTTCCTTGATTGAGATTGTTGCAACCGGTGTCCACGCGTGTGGAGCGCGGGTCCACCATTGGTTGTCGTCTGCGCCCGATGACTGATAACCGGGTCGAGCCGCAACCTTACGCGCGGCACGCGACCGCGACTATCCGGGGATTCACCTACTCCAACGCGACCACCGCGACATCGATCAGCACCGGCGACTCGCACCGGGTGCCGCCCACCACGCCCCGGTGACCGGCGCCGATCACCATCACGCCCCTGATGCGCCGCGCCAGCCAGTCGACGACGAACTGGAGGGCGGTGCGGTGATCGATCGGTTCAAATCTGCAGCGTCGCCGCCGGGTCCGGCCGCGGCGCATCCGCGGTCAGGGCAGCGGTGACGAAAGCCAGCGCAGCGGCGGCGTCGAAAGCATCGCGACGGGCGTCGGCGCGCGCTTCTTCGGCCTCCAGCAGATCCTTTTCAGCGGTGATCGCCGTGGTCAGGTTGCCGAGTCCCAGATCGAGTCCTTTGCGCGCCGCCGCCGCCGTGACGGCGGCCGCGGCAACCAGTGCGTCGGCGGCCTGATGCGCGGCCAGGCTGGTGCGCAGCGCCTCATAGGCGGCGGCGATCTCCGCGGCGGCGGCACCGCGGGTGCCGGCCACCGCGGCCTGGGCCGCCGTGACGCGCGAGCGCGCACTGCGCACGGTGCTGTCGCGCAGGCCGCCTTGATACAGCGGCAGGGTGACGCCCAAGAGCACACCGGTTTGCTGCACTGGTGTGCCGAAGGTGCTGCCGCCGTTGAAGCTGAATTGGTTGTCATTGGTCGAGAGGGCGCCGATGAGCCCCACTTTAGGCCAATAACCGGCGGCTGCCAGGCGCTCGCCGGCCTCCGCGGCCCGCAGCTGCGCCACGCCGGCGATGATGTCCGGGCGTTCGATCAGCGCGCGGTCGATCACCTGATCCAGGCTGTCGATGGCGGCCGCGGGCAAGCGCTCGCCGGGATCGCGCAGCCGGATCCGGGTGCTATAGGGCACACCCAGCGCGGCGTTGAGCGCCACGCGCGCGGTCGCGGCTTCGCCCTGCGCCTGCACCAGCGATAGGTCGGTCTGGGCCAACTGCAACCGCGCCTGGGCGATCTCGATCCGGGTGTCGAGACCCTGGCGCTCACGGGTCTCGGCAGCGGCCAGGATGTGCCGGGCGGCGGCGAGCGCACGCAGAGCGGCGGTCTCTTTGTGCGCGGCCGCGATGCCGGCATGATAGGCCCGGCTGACATCAAAGACGATCTGCTGGTGCATCTGGTTGAACTGCACATTGGCCACGGTCGCCAGATGGCGGCTGGCCTCGACCGCGGCCGCCCGTTCGCCGAAGTCGAACAACAGCCATTCCACGGTCAGGATTGGGATGATTTCCTGCACATCAGCCGTCAGCGTCCTGGTGCCGACCAACGGCAGGGTGACCGGGGTCGACAGCCGCTGATAGCCGCCGACGACACTGGCGGCCAGTCGCGGCAGCAAGGTGCTGCGCGCGGTCCCGGTGGCCAACGCCGCCTGGTGGGCCTCCTCCCAGGCCACGCGGGTCGCCGGGTTGTGCCGCTGCGCGATGTCGATCAACTCGCTGAGCGCGTAGTCGCGGTTCGGGTCGACGCGTATCCCGGCGGCTGCCCGAGCGGGCACCGCTTGGTCGCCGGAACGCGCCAACGCGATCTTGACATCGGCCCGCACGGCGTCCGGCAAGACCCAGGGCTGGTCCGGTGTCGTCGGCCCGGCCACCGGCACGGTGCCGCCGCAACCGGTCAGCAGGACGAGGGTCAGCAGCAGCCCGGCCGCGGTGCCGGCGGTGCGTTCAGCGGGCATGGCGCGCCTCCGCGAACAGGTCGGCGAGCAGTGCATCGAATGTGCGATAGAGTCGCTCCCGTTCGTCGAGCAGATGGATGAGGTCGGACCCGGCGCGATCCGGCAGGCTGGTCCGGTCGGGGAACGGCGCCGCGGCGTTGCCGGAGCGCGGGTGCAAGCGCGGATCGGCACCCATTGCGGACGGGGCATCGCCGGATGACGCCCCGTGCCCCGCTGCCGCGTTCACTCGCATCCAGTCGAGAAAGTCGGTCAGGGTATCGGCACGCGCCTGATCGCAGCGGCGCAGTGTAGCCATGACCGCAGCCGGCAGCGCCGGCCTGCCGTCGTCGACCACCCGCTGCTGTGCCAGCATGGCCGCGGTCAGATAGAGTGTCTCGCACAGCGCCAACAACTGACGCGCGGCGGCCTGTCGCTCGGGTCGCGGCCGGATCCGCCGCGGCTCGAAGTTCAGCAGGTCCAGGGTCGAAGCGGCAGCGCTCAATTCGGTGTTGAAGCGATCACCGACGCGGGCGATGGCGGCGCGCCCGGCAGACGTGCTCAGCAGGTCGCGGACGCGCTCGAGTGCCGCACGGAAATGCCCACGGACCTTGCCCTCGGCACTGACCGGCCAGAGCGAGACGAACAGGACGGCAATGGCGAGATTGCCGATGACGACCCCGATGATCCGGTCCCTGGCAATGGTCAGATCAAATGACGGACCAAAGCCGTGCAGGGTCGCCAGAAAGAAGCAGAGCGCGAGTTGCAGGCCAATGTAGGACAGACGCTCGCTGCCGATGGCGATCCACGCGGCGGCGAAAGACAGGGGCGCGATGACCAGGGCCAGATCGCCAACCGAGTGCATGTGCGGAAAGCCGAAGATGATGACCGCATAGCTGAGCACCGCACCGATGAAACAGCCGATGAGGCGCAGCGTGAGCTTGTGCAGTGTCTCGGCAACCGAACTCAGCGCCACGTAGAAACAGGTGATGACACAGGTGTGGATACCGGGCCAGTCGAAGCTGACATAGAACAGATAGCACAGCATCACCGCCAGGGTCGTCTTGAGCGCAAAACGGGCGTACTCCGGATTGCTGTAGGCGTCGGCGACAAAGAACGATTCGCGCTCCCGCGGTGGTGTTTCGCCGCGCGCGCGTGCGATGGCCGCGGGGTCACCGACGGTGACATGGGCCAGCTCGGCGAGGACCCGATCGACCTCCTGTCCGGCGGCGTCGGCACTGCGGTCGGCGGCCGGTGCCGCGACCAGCGGGACGTCCGCCGCGGGCCGCGCCGCACCGCGGTCGCGGTGATCGAGGGCGGCCCGCAGGGCGCACAGTCGCGGCCGCGCCCAGGCCGCCGCGCTCAGCGCGCCGGCCGGCAGCGCGGCCAGCGCGGTCAGCAACCGCATGGAGAGCCGTTCGAGCGCCTCGAGGCCAGCCAGCGCCGGTTCCGGCAGCCGACGCAACAGCCGCGCCATCTTATTGAAGGTCGCGGTAGCGCCGTCGCCGGCGCGCATGGTCACGAGCAGGTCGCGGCGGCGCGACGGCCCAGGGGATGCGAGCAGCGCCGCCGCCGCCGCGAACCGCCGTCGCAGGGTGTCTTGATAGAGTCGCACGGGGTCGCGTCCAGCCAGCAGATTGAGCAGGATCAGCAGGCCCATCGGCACCACCACCATCGGAATCATCCACAGAAAGGCATGGGTGATCAATTCCGGATAACCGACCAGGTCCGGGGCCGTGAGCGCCATCGCCAGCACCATGGCCAGCGAAGTCGCCACGGGTCCCGACTTGGACGTCTTGGACAGGAACAGGCCGCCGTAGACCAAAGCGGCCATGGTGAGGACCCGCAACAGCGGCGTGCCGGCGGTAGCGACGGTGACGACGAAAGCGAGCGCGACGGCGACGATCACGACGATGATCAACGCGACGCCTTCGATGGCGCTGGAACCGGCATCGTCTTTGCTGACGAAGAAGATCAGGTAGGCAGCCAACGCGGCCCCTTGGACGTGAAAGGCCATGCAGACGATAACCGTCACGACACAGAGCAGGGTGATGCGCAGGGCCCGGCCGAGACGGCCGGGAAAGGGCGCCAGTTCGCGTGTCAGCAAAGCAAACAGCGCGCCGCCGCCGGGAGGCGCCGCGGGGCGCGACCGCAACTCAGCGTGCGCGTTGCTGCTCATGCAGGATCACGACCGCTGAGGCGCCGATGCGCATCAAGGGCTCCGGCGGCGCATGCAGCCGGACGCGCACCGGAAAGCGGGCCGCGACCTGCACCCAGTTCAGCGTGCGCGCCACATAGGGCAGACCGCCGAAAGCCGCGATCTCCGCATCGGAGACGACCCCCCAGCCGATGCCGTCGACCGTCCCCGCGATGCGGACACGCTGGTCGATCATGACGAAGACGTCGGCGCGGTCACCCACCTCAATGCCGGCCAGCGCGGTCTCCGGGAAGAGCCCGTTGGCGACCCAACTCGCGCTGTCGATGAGGGTGAACAAGGGGACGCCCGGCACCAGGTTTTCGCCCTCGGCGATCTTCAGCCCGACCACCTTGCCGGCGACCGGCGCCTGCACCTGCGTCTGTTCGAGGGCGCGGCGGGCGATGGCCACCAGGGTCAGGTTGGCCCGCACCTGCGCCTCCAGCGCGAGCGTGCTCTGGACCTCGTTACGGGCCGCCTTCGAGGCACCGAGCGCCTGACGCAGCGAGACGGCGGCGTCGCTCACTGCCGTGCGCGCCTCGTCGAGGGTCTGCCGGGACACATAACCGGCCGTCTCCATCGGCTGGAGCCGCTCCAGTGAGCGCGTTGCCAGGTCCAGATTGGTGTGGGCGCGACTCACCTCGTCCTGCGCCACGGCAGCATTGGCGCGCTCCGCTTCACGCAGCCGGCGTTGGTCGGCCAGGCTGCCTTCGGCTACCGCGAGCTCGGCCTGGGCCAATTGCAGTTGCAGCCGATAGGTTTCGGGATCGATTTGAAACAGCAACTGTCCGGCCGCGACCGATTGATTCTCGGCGACCGCCAACTCCACCAGGCGGCCGGCCACGGGCGCTGAGATGCGGACGATATCGGCGTCGATCTCGGCATCGGTGGTGCGGGGAGACAGCGCCAGGTTCGCCGCCAGACGGTAGCCGACGATGACGGTGGCGACCGCGACCGCGACGAACAGCAGGCGACCCAGAACGGTGCGCAACAGCGCACCGCGATCGGCCAGGAAGCGCATGGGTCCGGCTCCGCTCGCTCGCGGTCCGGGGCGGCTCGGTGCCGGGCTGTCGCCAACCGCGGCGGCCGAAGATGGCGCTGCCGGGGCGGTGCCTTCGGGGTCAGCGGCAGCGGCCTGCTCGTTCATGTCAGGCCAGGGACCGGGAGAACAGGAATGCCCAGAGGCCCATGGCCGCGAGACTGCTCAGGAGGGTGTAGAACAGACCGGGCAGCGGTATCGATTGCGCCAGACCGACTTTCAGGAGCAGACCGTAAGTCACCGCGGCCACGACGATGCCCAACAAAACGCTGGGGATCCAGGCCGGGAAATAGGAGCCGGCGAAGACGACGATCGGGCCAATGTCCATAGAGCGTCAGTGCGACTCAGGCTAGCCGCCGTCAGGCAGCTTGCCGCGCGGCGGTGCCAAGCCCGCATCAATCGGCACGCTGCCGGTTGGTGCCCGCCGCTTGCCGATGTTCTTGCGTTCGCGCTCCCGGACCTTCTCTTTCGGCTTGGCAACCACCGCGGCCCTGGGTTTGGGCTTACCCTTACTCGGCCCCTTGCGCTTGGTCGGCCCGGTAAAGTCAGCCTTCAATCCCGGGATGGCCCTAACCTCGAAACTGAGGTTGAGGTAACGCTCGATGCTCTCCATGCGGTTCCATTCCTTGGAACCAACCAGCGCGATAGCCCGGCCCTTCTCACCCGCGCGGCCGGTCCGGCCGGTGCGGTGCAGATAATCGTCGCCGCTGCGCGCCAGTTCGAAGTTGACCACCAGATCCAATCCGGGGATGTCCAGCCCCCGCGCCGCCACGTCGGTGGCGATCAGGATGCCGATCTGACCGCCGTGCAGCAACCCCATGATGCGGTTGCGTTCACGCTGATCGAGTTCACCGTGGAGCGCGCCCACCCGCTGGCCCTGACCCTGGAGGAAGCCGCAGAGCCCCGTCGTGCGCTCACGGGTATTGACGAAGACCAGGGTCTTGGCGGCCGGCTCGTTCTGAAGCAGCCACAGCAGTTGACGCTGCTTGTGCTCGGTATCGTCACTCAGGATGACCTGATGGCTGATATCCGGGTGCTGTTCGCGCACCGGGTTGACGATCACCACCCGCGGGTCACGGAGCAGCCGGTCGGTGATGGCGCTAAGTCCGCGATGGTTCAGGGTGGCGGAGAACAGCAGCGACTGACGCGCCGGGTTGGTGCGCGCGATGATGGCCAGCACGTCGTCGGCAAAGCCCAGATCGAGCATCCGGTCGGCCTCGTCCAGGACCAGATATTCCAGATCGGCGAGATCCGCCACCCCGCTGCCGCTTTCGATGTATTCCAGCAGCCGCCCCGGGGTGGCGACCAGGATGTCGGGATTACGGCGCAGGGTGGCGATCTGGCGGTCGCGCCGCTCACCACCCATGATCACTCCGGTGCTGAGCCGGGTGAAGCTTGCCAGGTTCATAAAATGAATATGGATTTGCCGCGCCAACTCCCTGGTGGGCACCAGGATCAGCGCACGGGTCGCGCTCCTGGGGGCGGGACTGTCCAGAAAACGCTGCATCATCGGCAGCAGAAAGGCCGCGGTCTTACCGGAGCCGGTCGCCGCGGACACCAGCAGATCCAGACCCTCCTGGACCAGGGGGATGACCTGTGCCTGAACCGGCGTGGGCGTGTCGAAACCCGCTTTATCGAGTCCGCGCAGCAATGGCTCAGGCAGGTGAAATTCGGTGAATGGTGCGTTCATGGACGAGAGGATACAGCAAAACCGGGCGGGTTCAGTCAGCCCCTTGGCAGCGGTCACGCGCAACCGCCCGCGGTTGACGACACGGACGCGCCGCCCGGCGGCAGAGGGATCAATTGCAGGTGCCGATACGCTGACCCAGCCGCACCGTCCGACCCGGCATCAGCGCCGGGTCCCAGGTCAGGGTATCGGCGGGAAACAGCAGAATCACCGTCGAGCCCAGGTTGAAACGTCCCATTTCCGCGCCGCGGTCGAGGTGCACGCGCGCCGCCGCCCCGGTATAGTGCCAGCGTCGGCTGCGCAGACCCGGCAAGGCCGGCGTGACCTCCCCCTCCCAGACCGTCTCGATGCCGCCCACGAAGATGGCTCCCACCAACACCACCGCCAGCGGCCCGAGATCCGTACCGAACAGACACAGGACCCGTTCATTGCGGGCGAACAGCTCCGACACCGCAGCCGCGGTGGCCTGGTTGACACTGAACAGGCGCCCGCCGAAGTAGGTCATCTCGGCCAGTTCCCCGGCCAGGGGCATGTGAATCCGGTGGTAGTCGCGGGGCGACAGGTAGATGGTCGCGAAGCGGCCGCCGTCGAACAGGTGATGCGCTTCCCCCCGCCCGCCCAGGAGGTCGCGCACCGAATAGTCGAGGCCCTTGGCCTGGATGATCCGGCCGTCGGTGATGGTGCCAAGCTGACTGACGGTGCCGTCCACCGGCGAGAGCACCGCCCGCGGGTCCGGATCGAGCGGTCGGGCATCGGGGCGCAGCGCGCGGGTGAAAACGGCATTGAGGTGCGGATAGGCCGTCGGTTCGGGCTGCGCCGCCGCACTCAGGTCGACCCCGACCAGGCGCACATAGGTACGAATCATCAGGTTCTTGAGCGGCGCCCACTCGATGCGCGCAAGACGGTACATCAGGAGCGACAGCAGGTGCTGGGGCAGCACGCGCTGAAGACCGACGAAGAGCCGCGCACCGACGCTTGATTCCCGATCGTTCATGTTCCTTCCGGCAGCAACAGGTCCAGGTATTGATGGAGCGCCGCCAGGTCCGCGGCGATTCCCGCCCGGTCCGAATCGGCAGTGAAGGCGATTTCTGTCAAATCCTATACCACCTGGCGCGAGGACGAAGAGCACGGCGACCCCGACCATGAAGCGCAGCCGCAACCACAGGCTGTGTCGATTGGCAAGGGACTTACGATGATCTTACGGACCCAGGCGCCGGACGTCGAGTGTCCCCGCGGTCAGGATCGATGTTCTTCACTATTTTTTACCTCGTACCCACATGGGAGCATGACGGGGCGGGGTCGGCGTTCCGACCAGAGGTGCGCCAGAGGTGCGCCAGAGGTGCGCCGGTGGACGCGCCGACGACCGCGCGGCCGGTCAACCCATCACGTTTGACCATCTGTCCCGGCCATCCAACGACTCTGAGGTTCCCATGAGCGAGCACAGCGAGAAGATCCACAAGACCGCGGCCGACTGGCGGGCGCAACTGACACCTGAGCAATACCATGTCTGCCGCGAGCAGGGTACCGAGCCGGCGTTTACCGGCCGGTACTATGCGACCAAGGAGGATGGCCGCTACCGCTGCAGCTGCTGCGCAGAGGTGCTGTTCGACTCCGCGCAGAAGTACGACTCGGGCAGCGGCTGGCCGAGTTTTTGGCAGCCCGCGCAACCCGAGGCCGTCGGCACCACCGTGGATGCGAGCCATGGGATGCAGCGCACCGAGGTCCACTGCAACCGGTGCGGCGCCCACCTCGGTCATGTCTTCCCTGACGGACCCCGTCCGACCGGGCTGCGCTACTGCATCAACTCGGTATCATTGGCGTTCGACCCCAAAGATCAGACCGGATCATGAACAGGAAAGTCGCACGGCCGTTGCTCAACGACCGACCGCCCCCATGAGTACGAACCAATCACCATGAATGGCCCGCTCAAACTGCTGGTGATCGAAGACGATCCGGCGGATTTTCTGCTGCTGACCAAGCATTTGCGCAAACAGGGAATGGCGGCGGGCTGCACGCGGGTGGCCAGCACCGCGGACTTGGAGGCGGCGCTGTCCGCCGGCACCTGGGATGCCGTCCTGGCCGATTATTTCGTGCCGGGCATGGACTTCGATCCCACGCTCGAACTAATCCGCCGGTATCGGCCGGGGGTGCCGATTATCCTGGTCTCGGGTGCCGTGGGTGAGGAGCGGGCGATCGATTTGCTGCGCCGCGGGGTCGGTGATTTCGTACTCAAGGACCACTTCCTGCGGCTGGTCCCCGCCATCCAGCGCTGTCTGCGGGAAGCAGCGGAGCAACGCGCCCGCGCCAGTGCGGAGGCGGCCCTGCGCGAGAGCGAAGAGCGGCTGCGCCTTGCGCTGGATGGCGGGGACCTCGGGATGTGGGATTGGCTGGTGACCAGCGATACCCTGGTCGGTAACGCGCGCTGGGGGCGCATCCTGGGCTGCCGGTTGGACCAGACCCCGCCCAACCGTGCCGACTGGGAAGCCCTGGTGCATCCGGACGATCTGCCCGCCCTGCGTGCGGCCTTTGCGGACCTGATCGAGGATCGCCGACCCATCTTTTGCAGCGAATATCGCCTGCGCCATCAGCGCGGCCACTGGGTCTGGGTCTCTTCGCGCGGCAAGGTCATCGGGCGCGACTCGGCGGGGCGACCGCTGCGGGTGTGCGGCACCCATCAGGACATCAGCACGCGCAAGCTGCTGGAAGATGAACTGCGGCGACTCGCCGTCACCGACCCGCTCACCGGAGCCTTCAATCGGCGTCATCTGATGGAAACGATGGAGGTCGAGGCGCGGCGCGCCCGCCGCCATGGTCGCCCGGTGGCGCTGATCATGTTCGACCTTGACGGGTTCAAGGCGATCAATGACACCCGCGGCCACGATCAGGGCGATGCGGTACTCACCGCGGTCGCGGCGCAAATGCGCGAGCGCCTGCGCCACACCGACATCCTGGCGCGCTGGGGCGGGGAGGAATTCATGGTCCTCCTCCCCGAAACCACCTTGGCCCAGGCGGCGACCTTGGCGGAGTTTCTCCGGGTCGGGCTGCACACGCTGACCGACGCCGGGATCGGGCCGGTCAGCGCAAGCTTCGGAGTGGCCGAGTACCGCCCCACGGAGACCCTGGATCAGTGGCTCAAGCGGGTCGACGATCTGGTGTTTCAGGTCAAGCGCGACGGCCGGGATCGCGTCGCCTGGGAGGCTGCCTGAACCCACGGGGCCCGGACTCATCGAAATCGACCCGGTGATTGCCAACGTGTAATAGGACCATTGAGGACCAAAAGGACTCAGCATGAGTGCCGAACAACGAAACCCTTCAAATCAGTTTTCGGGACACCTGACGGCCGGCCATCCGATCGTTGCCGTCCGCGCGCGGCGGCAAGCCTGATGCAGCCGGAGGTCATACAACCCATCGCGGAACCGGGCGCCGACACCGCCCTTGACAGCGGCCTGCACTGCCTGGTCGCCATCGCCCGCCATCACGGCATTGCCACGTCCATCGAACAGATCCGGCGCGGTCATCTGCCCGCGTCCGGCCGGCCGGGCACGACCGTGGGGACGGTGCTCGCCGCGGCGCGCTCACTGGGACTCAAAGCGCGTGAGACCGCCCGGCTCGACTGGACGGATCTCTCCCGGCTGCGCGAGACCCTGCCGGCCATCGCACCGCTGGCCAACGGCAACTGCGTGGTCGTGGTGGGGCTCAAGGACACGCCCGCCGGCCCCGCCATCGCCGTCATGGATCCCCTGGCACAGCCGCCGAACGCGGTTTTTCTCCTGGATCAAGCGCGATTCCTCACGGCCTGGAACGGCGCGCTGATCCTGCTCAAGCGCGACTATCCGCTGCATGATGAGCAACAGCCCTTCGGGTTGCGCTGGTTCGTCCCGGAACTCCTGCGCCAGCGGGCATTCCTGCGCGACGTCGCGGTCAGTGCCCTGGTGTTGAACGTGCTGGCCCTGGCCGTGCCGATTTTTCTGCAACTGGTCATCGACAAGGTCATCGTCCACCAGGGCTATTCGACCCTCTACGTGCTGACCGGCGGCGTGACCCTGGCGCTCGTGTTCGACGCGGTGTTCGCGTTCCTGCGCCAGTATTTCCTGCTCCACGCCACCAACCGCATCGATATCCGACTGGCGCAGAAGACCTTCTCGCACTTGCTGCGCCTGCCGATCACCTATTTCGAGACCGGCACCGCGGGCGTCATCACCCGTCACATGCAGCAGGCGGAGCGCATCCGGCAGTTCCTCACCGGACGGCTGTTCCTGACCATCCTGGACGCCACCGTGCTGTTCGTCATGCTGCCGGTGCTGTTTTTCTATTCAGTGACACTCGCCGTCATCGTCCTGATCTTCGCCGGCATCATCGCCGGCGTGGTCTTTGCTCTGATCCCCACCTTCCGCACGCGCCTGCAGGCACTCTACAACGCCGAGGCCGAACGCCAGGCGATGCTGGTGGAGACCATCGCCGGGATGCGCACGGTCAAGTCGCTCGCCGTGGAACCGCAGCGGCGCCGCGACTGGGAGGACCGCTCCGCCCGCGCCGTGGACATGCACTTTCGGGTCGGCAAGATCTCGATGACCGCCACCACGCTGATGAACTTCCTGGAACGGCTGATGATGGTCACCCTGATCGCCGTGGGTGCTCATGCCGTGTTTGACCAGACGCTCACGGTCGGCGCGCTGATCGCGTTTCAGATGCTCGCCGGACGGGTGGTGACACCCCTGGTGCAGATCGTCTCACTGGTTCACGAATATCAGGAAACCGCACTGTCGGTGCGCATGCTGGGGGAGATCATGAACCGCCCCGCGGAGGGCCTGCGCGCCTCGGGCGGTCTGGAGCCGCCGCTGCACGGGCGGATCGAGTTCGATGCGGTGACCTTCCGTTACGCCCCCAACACCCCGCCGGCACTGGACCGGCTCACCTTCACCCTGCCCGCGGGGAAAGTAGTCGGTGTGGTCGGGCGCAGCGGTTCGGGCAAGACCACCCTGACCCGCCTGATCCAAGGGCTCTACCCGGTCCAGGAGGGCGTCATCCGCTTCGACGGGGTCGACATCCGCGAGATCGATCTGGCGCACCTGCGCCGCCACATCGGCGTGGTCCTGCAGGACAACTTCCTGTTCCGCGGGACGGTGCGCGAGAACATCGCCATCACGCAACCCACCGCCGGTTTCGCTGAGATCGTCGCCGCCGCCCGGGTTGCCGGAGCCGAGGAGTTCATCGAGCGGCTCCCCCAAGGCTATGACACCCTGCTGGAGGAGAACGGCGCCAACCTCTCCGGCGGTCAGAAGCAGCGGCTGGCGATCGCTCGCGCACTCCTGCCCCAGCCGCGCATCCTGATCCTGGATGAGGCTGCAAGTGCACTGGACCCCGAGTCCGAGGCGATCTTTCTGAACAATCTGGGTCAACTGACGGCCGGACGCACGGTGATCATCGTCTCACACCGGCTCTCGACCCTCACCGGCGCGGACGCCATCATGGTCCTGAACCGCGGCCAGATCGCCGACGCCGGACGGCACGAGGAACTGCTCCAGCGCTGCCCGATCTATGCCCATCTGTGGCAGCAGCAGACCCGGCACCTATGAGCAAACACGACCACATCGCGTCACTGCTGGGCGAATTCCTGCCCGACGCACAAGCGATCGAGCAGCGGGCGCCGCCGCGCGGCCGGCGGATCACGCTCTATGCGCTGCTCGCGCTGGTGCTGACCGCCGTAGTCTGGGCCAGTGTCTCCGAGATCGACAAGCTGGTAGTCGCCCACGGTCGGCTGGTGACACCGCTGCCCAATCTGGTCGTACAGCCATTGGAACCCGGCATCCTCAAATCGATCGACGTGCGCATCGGCCAGGTGGTGCGCAAGGGAGAGGTGCTTGCTCAGCTGGATCCGACGTTCACCGGCGCCGACACGACTCAGCTCAGCTCACGCAGCGCCACCCTGAGCCTGCAAGCCGAGCGGCTGGAATCCGAACTGGCCGGCAGCGCCGTCTGGGAACCGCGCGCCGCGGGCCTCCAGCAACAACTCCAGGTCGGGCTGCTGGCAGAGCGCCGGGCCGCCTATGACGCCCGCCTGCGCCAGTTCGACGAGACCATCCGCGGCCTGCATGCCAGCCTGAAGACCAACGAGCGGGACCAACAGGCGCTCGCCCGTCAGGTCAAGTCGCTCGCCGACCTGGAGCAGATGCACCTGGCCCTGGAGACCAAACAGATGGGTTCCAAGGCCAATTTGCTCCAGGTCCAGGCGCAACGCCTGGAGGTCGAACGCGACCACACCCTGGCGGTGAACCGCCACGCGGAGATCGAGCGTCAGATTGCCGCCACGCAGGCCGAGCGTGACACCTTCACCAAGTCCTGGCGCCAGGAGGCCATGGAACAACTCTCCACGGCGCTGCAGCAGCGCGATGAGGCCAACGAGCAGCTCGCCAAGGCGAAGCGCCGCTCGGAACTGGTCACCTTGAGCGCGCCGGCCGATGCCATCGTGCTTGAGATCGGCAAGAAATCCGTCGGCTCGGTCGTCCAGAATGCCGAGGCCCTATTCATTCTGGTCCCGCTCGACGCCCCACTGGAAGCGGAAATCGAGGTCAGCCCGGCGGATGTCGGTGAGATCCGGGTCGGCGACGCCGCCCGCATCAAGATCGATGCCTATCCCTTCCAGAAGCACGGCACCATCACCGGCAAGGTCAGCAATGTCAGTGCCGATGCCTTCAGCCGTCAGTCCGCCCTGGGTGCCGAGGCCTACTACTACCTGACCCGCATCGGCCTCACCGACACCCGGCTGCAACACCTGCCGAACCCCACCCGGCTGCTGCCCGGCATGACCCTGACGGGTGAGATCCGAACCGGCAAACGGACGGTGATCTCGTATTTTCTGTATCCGGTGATGCGGGTGCTGGATGAGTCGCTGCGCGAGCGGTGACCGCCTGGCAGCGCTGCGCCGACGGCGATCCGACGGCTCGATTCGCCCCCGCGTCCCGCTGCACCATCCGGGAAAGACCTCGGGGGACACCAAATTCTACCGACCGCCGCGAACCACCAGCGGTGGCTGAATGATGTCGGCGTGAGGTGAGACCGTTCGTCGGCTCAGCTCTGTCGGCTCAGCTCTTGTCAGATGCCGTGCGCCTGATTAATATCCGAGCACTACCATCAGAAAACCGACTGCTTGGCCTGCGGTGCCCATCCGCCACGAACCGGCTGGACCCTAGGCGACAGCAGCCGGCCTCAGCCGCCAGCCAGAAATCAGGAGCGCACCATGGCCGTCATCACCGGCACCAACGGCAACGATGTCATCACCGAAGACGATCTGACCGGCGGCGTCGTCGGCGGCATCCCGTCCAATGCGGCAGACTCCATCGCGGGCGCTGCCGGCGACGATTTGATCGACGGCGCCGCCGGCAATGATACGTTGCGCGGCGACAGCGGCAATGACACGGTGATCGGCGGGGACGGCAACGACCGACTGGACGCCACCGATACGAGTTGGGCCAGCGGCAACGACCTGCTGCAGGGCGGTGCCGGCAACGACACCCTGTTCGCCTATCAGAACGACACCCTCGACGGCGGCAGCGGGGACGATGTGCTGCGCGTGTGGGACGACCAGGCCTATTCGCTGCAGGGCGGCACCGGCACCGACACCGTCGAGATCGTTGACGACCATTGGTACACCGGCAACTTCAGCCTGGCCGCCAACGGCATCGAGATCATCAACGGCAACGGGCAGGAAATTTACGGCACCGCGGCCAACGATGCACTGAATTTCACCGGCATCACCCTCAACCAGGTCGCCTTGATTGATGGTGGAACGGGCAACGACACCATCGGCGGCTTTGCTGCCGCCGCGTTAGTGAACGGCGGCACTGGAGAGGATTCGCTGACCGGCAGCGTCGGCAACGACAGCCTGCGCGGCGGCAGCGGTAACGACACCCTGATCGGCGGGGACGGCAACGACCGACTGGACGCCACCGATACGAGTTGGGCCAG
>JACDZJ010000060.1_pt1 | contig 53556 bp, 44 predicted proteins | sample 7365721 | NCBI WGS metagenome assembly JACDZJ01 (sample SAMN15143480, study PRJNA637477) | pond metagenome | biome: freshwater wetland ecosystem [ENVO:00000243]; feature: pond [ENVO:00000033]; material: pond water [ENVO:00002228]; isolation source: pond water containing pink berries ... | reverse complement strand
CTTCGTACGTCGGCACCGTTCTCGGCTCCTTAACCGGTTCGCGACGAGGGGCTTCGTGCCTCGGCGCCGTCCTGGGCTCCTTAACCGGCTCGCGATGCAGGGCTTCGTACGTCGGCACCGTTCTCGGCTCCTTAACCGGTTCGCGACGAGGGGCTTCATACCCCAGTTCTCCGGCCTCGCGTGCGATCAAGCGGCGCATCAATCCGTAGCGGTGGCCGATGCGCCCGTCCGGCCGCCGCTCGAAGACCGCGGTATCGACCAGGTTATCGATCAGGTCGCGGAGCCTGCGGCGCTCGGCGATCTCGGCAGCGGCCGGGAACAGGTCCGCCATCGGCAGCGGACCCTCGACGGCGAGCCGGCGCGCGATCACTTGCTCGTCCGGGCTCATCCGCTCCTCATAGATGGCCCGAGGCACCGTGGTCGCGTCGCGGTCGTCGAGGAGCCGCGTCACGGCGGTCTGCACCCGGTCGACGGTCACGGTGTCACGACCGCCGGCGAGGATACAGCTGCCCAACGCTCGGCTCAGGGATGGATGGCCGCCGGTCTCGGCGTAAACCGCGTCCAGGGCCGTGCCGTCGAACCTGAGCTGCGCGCGGCGGCCCAGCGCCGTCATCAGCATGTCGTTCTCGTCCCGCGGCAGCGGGCCGAGAAAGCACGGATGGATGAGATCGATGAACGGGTTCTCGCCGCCCTCCCAGCGCGCTTGGCGGTTCAGCGCGGCACTGCGTCCGCAGGGTAGCAGCAGGAGCCAGCCCTCTTGGTGCAGGGTCTTCAGCAGCCCAAGCACCTCGAGAAACCCGGGCAGCCCTTGAAAGTCGCGCCCGGACGGCAGCAGGTAGGCGTACTCGTCGACGATCAGCAGCAGCCGGTGCCCGACCCGTTCGCGGCAGCACGCGGCGTGGTAGTCGGTCAGCAGCTTGCGGAAGCGCTCCGACGTGAGCGCGGCCGCCTCGGGCAGGTCGCCGCGCAGACCCGGCAGCCGCTCCAGCACCCGACGATAGAGGTCCCCCGGCCCCCGACCGTGGCCGTCCAGCTCGATCTGCACCAGCGTGAGTTCCGGATGGCTCAGATGCAGATTGCGCCGAAGCTGCTCCAGCAGGCTCGACTTGCCGATCTTATGGATGCCGTAGAGTCCCACCTGCTGCCCGCGGCCGAGGGCCTCGTCGAGGAGCCGGTAGATCAGATCCGCCGTGAGTGGCTGCACCTCCCAGCGGCGCGCCTCCAGGCGCTCGAGTCGGCGGTGGCTCTGCCGGTAGTCCTCGACCCGGCCGGACACGATCCAGCGGCTTCGGGCGGTCGGCTCGGCCGGATCGGTCAGCTCGTTCAACTCCGCGACCAGCCGCGCGTGCAGGGTCGAGTCCTGCACCTCGTTCAGACCGTCGAGGAGCAGCACCAGGGCGCCGGACTCCAGCAATTCACGGGTCCTGGCCTTCGGCAGCGCCTCCGCACCGGCCGCGAGGGCCTCGCCGAGGATCGCCCAGAGGTCGCCGGCGTAGCGGCCCAGCGGCAGATACAGCGGGGTCAGGGGGCCGGCGCCGGCCAGTTCCCGGGCCAGGGCCAGCAGGCTGGTGGTCTTGCCGGCACCCGGATCGCCGAGCAGCAGCAGCGAGCCGCCGCAGATGGCGCGCACCAGGTCGGCCTCGGACAGGGCCTCGTCCGCCTCGCGGTGCAGCGGCAGGACCCGCGCCGGCTGCAAGCTGAGCGTCTGGAAATGCGCGTGCCAGGGGGCCTGCTCGACGCGCGCGTGGGCCTGGACCCGCAGCCGGGCGAAGGGGCAGCGATCACCGGTGTCGTTGGCTGGCGGGTCGTCGGCGAAGTCTGCGAGCAGGCAGGCGGCCAGCGCTCCCGCCGGGATGACGACTTCGATCGGCTCGGCGGCGAGGGCCACGCGCAGCCGCTCCCGCTGCTCGTCCGGGAGGGCGCCGAGGACCACCAGGAACAAGTCCTGCGTGTCGGCCGCGCGTGCAGCTTCGGCCACATCGTCCACTTGTTGCGGGGCCGCGGCCCCATCCGATCGGAGAAAGACGCAGAGCCACGCCTCAATGCTGCGGAACATGCTATCCGACGACTCGCGGACGATTTCGGCCCGATAAGCTCTGTAAGGCCCGGGTACCTTGAATTACTCGGGTTTGGGCATGCCCAGGCCCGCGAGGCATTGCCGACACTGGCGATCGAAGGTTTCGTCCAAAGGGAAAGCCCTGGCTGTCGGCGTTGCGGAAACAAGACGCCATGGGGCTGGTCGTCCTGTTGACGTTCGGGTCAATGCGGGTCGAGTTGCGACAGGCGATCCGCCATTCTGGTCTGCCAGCCGGGGCCAGTGGCGCGCCAGCGTTCGATGACCTCCGCGGGCAGACAGATCGAGACCAACTTGCGGGGATTCGCCGAACGTGGTCGCCCGCTCCGGTTCACCTTCCCGCGGGCGAACATCTCATCGGTGAGGTCCGGTATTTCCTCGTATTCGTGAGGCGCGATGGCGTGGGCGTCTACGCGGTCCAGATCAGAGCCCAGCGCACGGTGCGATGATGCGGGGCAGTCGATGGATTGCGAATCAGGCTCCAAGGAGTGGTGCGATGCGCCTTTGCTCGCGGTCATTGGCCTTTCTCATACCCGGGTCGTAGGTGATGGACACGAGGTCATCGTAGCTACGATAATCCTGTGGAGCAAGCCCATGGTCGGACGGCGGGGTGGTGGTTAGCGACGACTCCAGAGAGCCGACGGACCTGGCGCTCAAGCCGGTAGGGAAAACTCGCCAGGCGCGACGTGCTGGTTCGACCGAGAGAACCCGGACATCGAACTGGAGCGAGGAGTCGGACAGACACCGGACGCCAATCCGGCCTGATCTTGCCTCGTTATCCACCCATCGCCTGGACGCTTGCGGCATCACCCAAACGGGTGACGCTGAGGGTTTCGATCAGTTCAGGGGTTTCGCCGGTGCCCTTACTCGTGTGCCGGATCGGGCTCACATCGCCGGCGTCGCGGCCGACCGCGACCCGGATATAGGTGTCGTCGGCGACCAGGGCGAAAGCGGGATCGAAACCGCGCCAACCGACGCCCGGAATCAGCACTTCGACCCATTGGTGCAGGGTCTGGGGCCGCGGTTTGGTCCCCTGCGGTGCCTCGTCATCGGGCTCGAAGTAGGCGGGGTCCTGGTAGCCGGAAACGAAGCGCGCCGGCCAGCTCCAGCCCCGCAGGACCGCGATCAGTAGGTGGGCCAGGTCGGCGGCGGTGCCGTGGCCGGCATCGAACAGGGCGGTGAGGGCGGCGACTGAACTGGCCGCGGCCGGGTCGAATGCGGTGAATGCGTGGACCCAGGCCGAGGCCTCCTGCACCTGAGTCAGAACCGGTATGTCATCCCGCCAGGCCGGCAGCGGCTGTCCGCCGATCTCGGCCGGCAGCGCCGGTGTCAGCGGTCCCTGATGGTAAACGAAGTCCCACAGGCGCGGCGCCTGATGCAGGCTATCCGCCAGCCAGGCGCGCTCCCGCGCCGGGGTGACCGCCGCGTAGTCGAAGGGGTTGGCCAGTCGGGTTTCGACCTCCGCGGTGAGCTTGAACTCAAGCGCGCGATGGGGATCGAGTACGGAAAAATGATGCGACAGATTGCCGAAACCGTCGTAGCGGGCCACGGGGATTGCGTCCGGTGAGACGCTCAGGTCCAGGCTGACCAGTGCTTGGGCGCTGTCCTCCCAAGGCGCGAGGCGCACCTGGACATGATGCTCCCGCACCGGGGCGGGGAATTGGATGCGACAGTCGCGCTCAATCCGATAGTTCACGGCTCATCCCCCAAGTGCGCCTCGAAGTAGTCGCTTTGGAGGGCGGTGGTCAGGTCAGCCAGTAATTCCAGGAACCGGTCGAGATATTCGTGTAATCCGCGGTCCAGGATGTCGCTCGCGGTGACGTCGGTCAGGTGTCCGCGCAGCGCGTCCAGGGCCTGCGGGACGGTCCCCTGGTCCACGTAACCGATGCGCTTGACGGCGCGCTCCATACCGTGGAGACAGTAGGTCAGCGAGCGCGGAAAGTCAGGATTCAGAACGACGAATTCCACGACTTCGATGGGACGGATGCCGCCGTGGTATTCGCGCCGGTAGGACTCGAAGCCGGAGAGTGATTTGAGCAGGGCGCCCCACTGATAATAGTCGAGCGGGGAGCCGACCATGCTCACATCCGGGAGCAGCAAATGATAGCGCACATCGAGAATGCGGGCGGTCATGTCCGCGCGTTCCTGCAGGCTGCCGAGTACGGTGAAGCCATAGGCCTCACCGCGCATCATGGTACTCTGGGCGATGCCGAAGAAGGTGGCGACCTCGCGGTGCACAAAGGCATAGAACTCGGCTGCCCGCCATGGCTGAAGCGTGGTTTTCAGGTGCTTATCGGCCGACAGCCAGAACTCGTTGATCGCCTCCCACATGGCATTGGAGATGCGGTCGCGCACCACCCGGGCGTTCTCGCGTGCCAGCCGCAGGCTGTTGTAGAGCGAGCCGGGATTGTCTTTTCCTTGAGTCAGCAGGTGAATGACGCGCTGCACCGTCACCCGTTTGTCCGGGTAACGGATCGGGTAGATCTCATCAGCGCCGACGATGTTCAGCAGCGGTTGCCACTGCATTTCCTCGGTAGCCTCTTCATCCGCCTCCAGCATATAGACGACATTGATATCCAAGATGCGCGCAGTGCCGTCGACGCGCTCCAGATTGCGCGTCATCCAATAGAGCGATTCGCCGATACGACTCAACATCCCCTGGGCTCCGGGAGGTATCTAAGAAAGACGGTCAGCCGCAACTCAACGCAACTGGACGCGCATCACCAGGTGCGTTCAGTCGCCTCGACCGCGGCCTTCTTGATTGGAACCGCATCAATCGGCCAACACCCAGGTGTCTTTGCTCCCGCCGCCTTGGGAGGAGTTGACCACCAGTGAGCCCTTGGTGAGGGCCACCCGCGTCAGGCCGCCGGGCACCACCTGAATGTCGTCGCCGTAGATGATGAAGGGGCGCAGATCCAGGTGACGGGACTCCAGTTCACCGTCCAGGTAGCAGATGTGCCGTGACAACTGGACGACCGGCTGAGCGATATAGTTGCGCGGGTTATCCGCGATCTTCTTGGCGAATTCGGTCCGTTGGGACGCCGTCGAGGCGGGTCCCATGAGCATGCCGTAGCCGCCCGATTCGGCGACCGCCTTGATCACCATGCGCTCCATATTGTCGAGCACATAGGCACGGTCCTGATGATCGGTCATCTGGTAAGTCGGAACGTTTTGCAGGATCGGCGACTCCCCCAAGTAGTAACGGATGATCTCCGGGACGTAGGCATAGACCGCCTTGTCATCGGCAATGCCGCTGCCGGGGGCGTTCACCAAGGCGACATTGCCGGCCCGCCAGGCATTGATGACGCCGGCCACACCCAGTGCCGAATCCGAGCGGAACACCAGGGGGTCGAGAAAGTCGTCGTCGACCCGCCGATAGATCACGTCGACCCGGCGCAGACCGTGGGTGGTCTTGAGGTAGACCTTGTCGTTCTTGCAGACCAGGTCCCGGCCTTCGGCGAGTTCGACACCCATTTCCTTCGCCAGGAAGGTGTGCTCGAAATAGGCGGAGTTGAAGATGCCCGGGGTCAGCAGGACGATGGTGGCGTTGTCGGGGCCGCGGGGGGCGAGAAAGCGCAGCGCCTGCAGCAGCAGCGCTGGGTAGTGTTCCACCCGCCGGACCTTATAACGGGCGAAGAACTCGGGGAGGATGCGCCGCTCCACCATGCGATTCTCGATCATGTAGGAGACGCCGGACGGCGTGCGCAAATTGTCCTCTAGAACCAGATAGCGCCCCTCCTCATCGCGAATCAGGTCGACCCCGCTGATATGGGTGTAGATGTCATGGGGTGGGTCGATGTCCATGATCTCCCGGCGAAAGTCTTTGCCGCGGTAGATCAGTTCCGGAGGCACGACCCCGTCTTTCAGAATGCGCTGGCCGTGGTACAGGTCTTTGAGGAAGAGATTCAGCGCGCGGATGCGCTGCTTGAGCCCGGCCTCCAGCATGGTCCATTCAGTTGCCGTGATAATGCGCGGCAGGATGTCGAAGGGCCAGACCCGTTCGATGCCTTCGTCTTCATTCGCGTAGACCGTGAAAGTCACGCCTTCGGTGTGCAGCGCGAGGTGTGCCTCGTGGGCCTTGGTCCCCAGCATCTGCTGCCCGGTGGTCTGGATGTGCTCCCACATCGGGAGGTAATGGTCCCTGGGACGGAAGTTGTCGCCGTAGAACTCGTGATAGGCCATCGCGGGGCCGGCGCCGTTGGCCTGGGCTTGGACGGCGCCGCTGGATTGAAATTGCCTCAGCATGGTGCGAATGTCCGTGCGATCGATGATCTTAGCGGAAGAAGCGCAAAATTCATGCCATTTGCTTGTCCGTTCGTCGAATCTTTGAAATTGTGACCTAAGCTACGGTTTAACGGTCGAGTGGCCGGCTGTGCTCAGCGTGTGCGGTCCGGCGGATGCCTTGAACGGGGCGCATCGCACGACCGATCGGCGCCCCAGGATCGCGCGGTTCGACAGGTCTGGGGCTGAATTGGTGCGGATTTAGGGTGGAGCGGTGCCGGCCTGGAGCCCCACCTTTTCGCACGAGGCCCGGGCGGCCTGCCGAAAGACGACGACGTCTTTCACCCGAACGAACAACTGCCTCAGTCCCCCGCGTCCATCAGGATCTCAGCCCAAGCAGTCAATGCCTCGATCAGCTGGCGTTTGGTCGGGTCCGCCGCATGGGTGTGCGCAAGGACGGCGAGGCGTTCTTCGTATCGCTCCAGGTCGATACTGCCGCCGCCGGCCGGATCGGTGAGTCGGGTCAGGCGCCACGCGGCCCACTGCTCCCGCTCGTCCGGGTTCAGCGACAGCGGCCAATTACGGGCGCGGTAGCGGAAGACCATGTCGGGCAGTCGTGGGTCATCGAAGCGAAACCCGCCCCGTGCCAGTTCGTCAGGGGTGAGTCGACGCAGATTCTCCAGTCGCCGCCGATCGGCGTCGGTGAAGAAACCGCCGGTGTAGAGCATCAGGTCGGGGTCCGTCTCGGCCAGATCCTGGGCGCCACCGGGTGATCGCTGGTGCACCGCCTGAACGCGCTCGCGGATGGCTGCCGCGTGTTTCTTAACGATTTGTGTGCCGCGAGCCACTTGGTCCAGGTCGATGGACCAGCGCGCCGCCGCTTCCGTGCTCAGGGTCTTCATCGGCGCAAGGACCGGCGCGCGGTTCAGATGGACCGATTTCAGCGGGACCCGGGCCGTCCCCTGGGGGAGCTCGGCCAGCGGGGTGAAGAGGCGCCGCCGCAGTTCGTCCGCCGACAGATCGAGCAACAGCGTCGGGTCCGCGCGCAGATCGAAACAGATGATCTCGTTGGCGTTGGTGGGGTGGGCCGCGACCGCCAGGATCGGGGCGATACATCCCTGAGCGGCCGGAAAACGCGACGAGGCGTGCAGCAAGGGTAGGCCTTGGTCGAGCAGCGCGCGCACCTGTTTTTTGTCGCGTAACGTCAGGGCGTAGTCGAAGAGCCGCGGCTGGGCCTGGCGCAGGCGTCTGGCCAGGGCGATCGTGGCCTGCACATCGGCCAGCGCGTCGTGAGCGCCCTCGTGGGGAATGGCGTTCGCGCGGGCGAGGTCTTCGAGCCGGAAGGAGGCGGTGCCGTCCTCGCGCAACGGCCAATGAATCCCCGCGGGTCGCAGCGCTTGAGCCAAACGCAGGGTGTCGATCAGGTCCCAGCGGGAGTTGCCGTTCTGCCACTCTCTGGCATAGGGGTCCAACAGATTGCGGTACAGGAGGTTGCGTGTGACCTCGTCATCGAACCGCATGCTGTTGAAGCCGACACCGCAGGTATTCGGGGCACCCAGTTCCGCGACGATGGCGGCGGCAAACTGGGCCTCGATCAGGCCTTTTTCGTCGGCGAGCTGGGGCGTGATGCCGGTGATCAGACAGGCATCCGGCTGGGGCAGCAGATCAGCCGTCGGGCGGCAGTAGACGACCAGTGGCTCACCGATCGGACGTAACTGCGCATCGGTGCGCAGACCGGCGAACTGACAGGGACGATCCCGGCGCGGATCGGTGCCCCAGGTCTCGTAGTCGTGCCAGTAGAAGGTGGTGGTCATGGCTCGGACGGTGCGGTGCCGGTGTGATGACCGGGTGCGTTATCGGGTGACGAAAAACGAGGAACCAACAACGACAGTGACCCACCGGGCCTTCGCAAGACGCCAGCGGCCGCAGACGACGTGCCGGGCGCCGGGTTACCGTCGCCGGTCCGGCGCAATCGTCTGTGAAGCCGCTCGGCTAGACCTTTTCCTTGATGCGGGCCGCCTTGCCGGTGAGTCCGCGCAGGTAATAGAGCTTGGCGCGACGCACGTCGCCCCGGCGTTTGACCTGGATCTCGGCGACGGCCGGGCTGTAGGTCTGGAAGACGCGCTCGACACCCTCGCCGTGAGAGATCTTGCGAACCGTAAAGGCCGAGTTGAGGCCGCGGTTGCGCTTGGCGATCACGACACCCTCGAAGGCTTGAAGACGCTCGCGTTCACCCTCCTTCACCTTGATCTGGACGACAACGGTATCGCCGGCTGCGAAGTCCGGGACTTCGCGGTTCATCTGCTCTTGATCGAGCTGTTGAATGATATTGCTCATGATTTCCTAAGCTCCTGTTCTCAGCCTTGTTCTGACCCTTCTCCCGATCCCTGTGATCAGGCCTCGGGGTCGTCACGGGCCTGCATAAATTCTTCGAGCAGCGCCTGATCCGCCGGGGTCAGACCACGTCGCTGCAGCAAATCGGGCCGTCGCAGCCAGGTTCGTCCGAGGGACTGGCACCGCCGCCAGCGGGCGATCTGTGCATGGTCGCCGCCGACCAGCACGGCCGGGACCGCCGCGCCGTCGACTGTCTCCGGTCGCGTATAGTGCGGGTGGTCCAGGAGCCCATCGGAATGCGAATCCTGCTCCGCGGATTGGGCATGGCCCAAGGCTCCCGGCAAGAGCCGGATCACCGCATCCATGACAACCATTGCTGCCAACTCGCCGCCACTCAGAACGTAATCACCAATCGACCATTCCTCGTCGACATAGCCCTGGATCAAGCGTTCGTCGATTCCCTCGTAACGACCTGCGACCAATATCCACCCGCTCGATCGCGCCAGTTCACCCATGGCCGCCTGATCCAGCAGGCGCCCCTGCGGCGAGAGGTAGGCCACCCGGCTCTGCGGTGCCTGCCCCCGTGCGGCAACAATCGCATCGCGCAGGGGCTCGACCTTCATCACCATACCCGGACCGCCGCCGTAGGGGCGGTCATCGACCGTACGGTGCACGTCACGGGTGAAATCGCGCGGGTTCCACAGGTGCAACCGCGCAATCCCGCGGGTCATGGCGCGACCGGTGACCCCTTGATCCAGCAAGATCCGGAACAAGTCCGGGAACAGCGTGATCACGTCGAAACGCATGGCGGCCAGTCGTTCGCTCGGTGATCCGCTACGACGTCGCGGTCCTCAGAAGTCCGGGTCCCAGTCGACCTGGATCAAGGGTCGAGCGAAGTCCACCGATCGGATCACATCATCCCAGACGAAGGGCAGCAGGCGCTCGCGCTCTCCGACGACGACCAGGACATCATTGGATCCGGTCGAGAACAGGTGGCTCACGCGGCCGAGCGGAATGCCGCTCAGCGTCTCGACCGGCAGTCCTTCCAAGTCGATCCAGTAAAACTCATCCGCGCTCGGCGGGGGCAGTTGGTCACGGGTGACCGCAATCTCCCGATCCACCAGCAGAGCGGCCTGGTCCCGGTCGTTGCATCCTTCGATGCGGGCCACGACACCCTTGCCGTGCGCCCGACCCTCCAGCACGCGCAGCGGTTCACCCGCTTCGCCGATTGTCCAGGGGGAATAGCGCAGGATGCCTTCCCGCGGCTCGGTCTCGGAAAAGACCTTGACCCAGCCATGCACTCCGAAGACACCGGCGACGTGGCCGAGCACGACCCGCCGCGTCGCCCGGCCATCAGCGTCGCCCGACATGGTGCTCAAGCCCGCGGGGCGCGATGGGCGAGCGACCTCCGGAGCGTTCTCAGGCTGCGGCAGCGGCAGCGGCAGCCGGGAGGGCTGCGGCTGCCTCACGTGCGGCCTGCTTCAGGATCTGCCGCACCCGATCAGTCGGCTGTGCGCCATTCTTGAGCCAGTGCTCCGCTCGGGCGCGGTCCACCCGCAATGGCACCTCGCCGCCCTTGGCGGTGGGATTATAGAAGCCGATACGCTCAATGTACCGCCCGTCACGCGGCGAGCGGATATCGGCAACGACGATCTGGTAGAAGGGGTGCTTCTTGGCACCGCCGCGAGTCAAACGGATCGTGACCATGTGCAGTCCTGGCTGAAAATCGAATCGCCCCTGCTCCGGGCTGCGGAGCATCGGATGGGGGCACTTTAGGAGTGCGCGGCGCTTAGGGTGCCTCGCGGTAAACGGGCAAGTATACAGGAATCCGTTTGGAACGGAAGCTTGTCATTTTCGAAGACATTTGCACGGTAGCGGCTTCCGCGGGCACCCTGGGGCGAGACGCGCCGGCGGCGGGTGTGCCTGACGCCCGGTCGTGTCCTTCATGCTTCGATGCGTGGCTTGTGGATTCAGAGCCTTGGAAGGCCAGGTCGCGCTGCACGTCGGTCTGTGGGCGCTTCTTCCGGATCGGCACAGCCGCGATGCCGGAATGTCGGCACAACGCCGGATCTCGCCCGAGTTCGCGAATCAGGGCGTCGCCTAAGCCGGTTCGGATCGTTGGCCGGCGACGGTTCGAGTGATCGGACCGCAGGAATGCTCCGCCCTGCCGGGTAGACCCAATACGGTCTTCACCCAGTACTCCCGGCTGTATTTTTTGTAAATGGTGTCACTCGGCTCCTGGTAGTGGCTGGTGAAGAACTCATCCGGTATGGCCAGGGTGCTTTCATTCCATATGAAAATGTTGCTGGGACTGAAAAAGTCATAGTTCACGATATCGGCATTGGTCGTTATTACTTTCTTTCCAAGCCCGGAATAGTGTTCAAAGCCATGTTGAAAAATCTTGTACAGATCGAAGTGGCTTGTACACAGGAATAATAGATTGCCTTTCATCTTGCTGTGCCTGGAAACGGTTCACTAATCAGGCGTCCAGGGCGCCCGTAGAGGCGACTAAAGTCGCCCCTACACGTCCACGCGTCGGCAGATCCTTCCTCGCAAACTACCTGAAGCATCGACCTCCAGTGCGCAACGCCCGGCCGCGGGCCGTCACGTGATCAAGACCCCATCGCGTCTGCGATTACGACCATGATTGTGTTGGTCATCGGCTTGATTCTTGAGTCGTTACTTACCGCACACAATCCACATAGTAACGCACATGCCCATTGACCTGCTCTTTGACCAGTCCGTGAATGTCGGTCTCGAAGCCCGGAAACTGATCATTGAACGCCCGGGCGAACTGGAGATAGCGCACGATGGTGGAATTGAAGCGCTCACCGGGGATGAGCAACGGGATGCCGGGCGGATAGGGGGTGAGGAGGATGGCGGTGACCCGCCCTTCCAGATGGTCGATCTCGACCCGCTCGATCTCACGGTGGGCCATGCGGGCGAAGGCATCCGCGGGGCGCATGGCGGGTGCCATCTCCGAGGTGTACATCTCGGTGGTGAGTCGCGGGATGTCGTATTCGCGGTAGACGGCGTGGATCCGGTCGCACAAATCCTTCAGGCCGATCCGTTCATAGCGCGGCTGCTTGGCGACGAATTCCGGCAGGACGCGCCACAATGGGCGATTGTGGTCATAGTCGTCCTTGAACTGCTGCAGCTCGGTGACCATCGTATTCCAGCGGCCCTTGGTGATGCCGATGGTGAACATGATGAAGAAGGAGTAGAGCCCGGTCTTCTCGACGATGATGCCGTGTTCGACCAGATAGCGCGTGACGATTGCGGCGGGGATGCCCCAATCCGCCACGTCACCATCCACGTCGACCCCCGGGTTGATGACGGTTGCTTTAATGGGGTCGAGCATGTTGAAGCCGGGGGCCAGCTCGCCGAAGCCGTGCCAGCGCTCGCCGGCACGCAGGATCCAGTCCTCGCGTTCGCCGATGCCTTCCTCGGCCTGTTCATCTGGTCCCCACACTTTGAACCACCAGGATTCTTCCAGTTCCAGACCGACCTTGCGCATAGCGCGGCGGAAGTCGAGCGCCTCCAGGATAGACTCCTCGACCAGCGCATGCCCGCCCGGTGGTTCCATCATGGCGGCGGCCACGTCGCACGAGGCGATGATGGCGTATTGGGGACTGGTTGACATGTGCATGAGGAAGGCTTCGTTGAACACGTCGCGGTCGAGCTTGCAGTGCGTGCTCTCCTGCACCAGGATTTGTGACGCCTGGGAGAGTCCGGCCAGGAGCTTGTGGGTGGACTGGGTGGAGAAGATCATGGAATCTACGCAGAGTGGGCGACCCTCGCCGATGGCGTGATAGTCGGCGTAGAACTCATGGAAGGGCGCGTGCGGCAGCCAGGCCTCGTCGAAATGCAGCGTGTCGATGCGCCCGTCCAACTGCTCCTTGATGGTTTCGACGTTATAGAGCACGCCGTCGTAGGTGCTCTGGGTGATGGTCAGGATGCGCGGGCGAACGCCGGTTTGAGCGAATGGGTTGGCGGCGATCTTGCGCTCGATGTTCTCCCAACTGAACTCGGAGAGCGGGATCGGCCCGATGATCCCGTAGTGGTTGCGGGTCGGCATCAGGAACACCGGGATGGCGCCGGTGATGGTAATGGCGTGGAGAATCGACTTGTGGCAGTTGCGGTCCACGACGACCACATCGCCCGGTGCGACCGTGGAATGCCAGACGATCTTGTTGGAGGTGGAGGTCCCGTTGGTGACGAAGAACAGGTGATCGGCGTGGAAGATGCGCGCCGCGTTGCGCTCGGCCGCCGCTACCGGACCCGTGTGGTCGAGCAACTGGCCCAACTCTTCCACGGCGTTGCAGACGTCGGCCCGCAGCAGGTTCTCGCCGAAGAACTGGTGGAACATCTGACCCACCGGACTCTTGAGGAAGGCGACACCGCCGGAGTGCCCTGGACAGTGCCATGAGTAGGAGCTGTCCGCCGCGTAGTGGGTCAGTGCGCGGAAGAAGGGCGGGGCCAGTGAGTCCAGATAATTGCGCGCCTCGCGTACGATGTAGCGGGCGACGAACTCGGGGGTGTCCTCGAACATGTGGATGAAGCCGTGCAGTTCGCGCAGCACGTCGTTCGGGATGTGGCGGGAGGTGCGGGTCTCGCCATAGAGGAAGATCGGGATATCCGTGTTGCGAAAGCGGATTTCTTCCACGAAGGCGCGCAACTGAGCGACCGCTGCCGCCGCCTCCTCGGGGGAGGAGAATTGCTCGTCGTCGATCGACAGGATAAAGGCTGACGCGCGGGATTGTTGCTGGGCGAAGGAGGCCACGTCGCCGAAATTGGTGACGCCCAAGGCCTCGATGCCTTCCTCTTCGATCGCCTTGGCCAGCACCCGTACCCCGGTGCCGCTGGCGTTCTCGGAGCGGAAGTCCTCGTCGACGATCACTACGGGGAAACGGAAGTGCATGGGGGGAAGCCTCCTGGTGCGGCGAGGAAAACGCGGAAGTATAGGGCCTTGTGCCGCTGCGTGCGTTAAGCTGTTGCGTCGGGCGCGCCGCGGCCGTCCGTGCGCCGCGGTCTCTGGGCTTAGATCGCTGCAAGGACTATACTTTTCCCTACTGCCCGACTGGAGCCGCCAGGATGTCTTCTGCCCCGTTGCCCGCCACCCAGGAACGCGTCGATCGGCTCGAAGCCTCGATCGATCGTTTCGTTGCCAACGCGGATCTCCAGTTCAGCCGGCTGTACGAGTCGCAGCTGCGTACCCAGGCGCAGTTGCGGGAGCTCAAGGACGAAATGGCCGCGTTCAAGGACGAGATGGCCGCATTCAAGGACGAGATGGGGGCGTTCAAGGACGAGATGGGGGCGTTCAAGGATGAGATGGGGGCGTTCAAGGATGAGATGGGGGCGTTCAAGGATGAGATGGGGCAGTTCAAGGACGAGATGGGGGAATTCAAGGACGAGATGCAGTGTTTCAAGGCCGAGTCCGCCGCCGAACGGCGCGAGATGAACCGCAAGTGGGGTGACCTCGCCAACAAACTCGGTTCCATGGTGGAGGATCTGGTCTATCCGAGCCTGCCGCGCGTCTTGCGCGAGACCCTGGGCCGCGAGTTCGACAGTATCCAGGCACGGGTGCGATTGCGTCTGCCCGACGGCCGGGTGCGGGAATTCGATGCCTATGCCATCGCGTCCGATCTGGCCGCGGTGAACAGTACCAAGGCCACCCTGCGCAGTGCCGACGTGGATCACATGATTGATGAGATCGCCGCTTTTCGGGAATTCCTGCCCGAACGTGCCCGATTACCGGTGGTTGGCATCCTGGCCACCCTCGCCGTCAACGACAGTGTGCTCAACTACGCCGAGCGACTCGGCTTTTTGGTCCTCGCCGTGGGCGATCAGGTGATGGAGGTCAAGAACCGGTCGGGGTTTGAACCGAAACGCTGGTAATGCCCTGTCAGGCGCCGGGACGAACGCCGCTGCGCAGGCAAGTTCCGCCCGCCCCCGGTATCATCGCGGCCAGGTTACCGACGCAGGAATCGACGCATGGCCGGCAGCAGCTTACTCGCACTGATCGACGACATCGCCACCGTCCTGGACGACATCTCCGTGATGACCAAGATGGCGGCGAAGAAGACCGCCGGGGTCCTGGGGGACGACCTGGCACTCAACGCCCAGCAGGTCGCGGGGGTGCGGGCGGAGCGGGAAATCCCGGTGGTCTGGGCGGTGGCCAAGGGGTCACTGGTCAACAAGATGATTTTGGTTCCGGCAGCGCTCGCCATCAGCGCGGTCGCCCCCTGGGCCATCCTCCCGCTGCTGATGCTCGGCGGGGCTTACCTGTGCTTCGAGGGGTTCGAGAAGCTGGCTCACCGGCTGCTGCATTCCAAGGCCGAGAGTCAGGGCCACCATGACGCGCTCACGCAAGCCCTTGAGGACCCGGCGGTCGACCTGGTGAGTCTGGAGCGGGACAAGATCAAGGGCGCGGTGCGCACCGATTTCGTCCTCTCCGCCGAGATCATCGTGATCACCCTGGGGACCGTGGCCGCCGCGTCCTTCCAGAATCAGGTCGTGGTGCTGGTCGGCATCGCACTGATCATGACCCTCGGTGTTTACGGACTGGTGGCCGGGATCGTCAAGCTGGACGACGCCGGACTCTGGCTCAGTCGGGTATCGGGGGCCGGCGGCGGGGCGCGGCTGGTGCGGGGATTTGGTCGGAGCCTGCTGTCCGCCGCACCCAAGCTGATGAAGGTGTTGGCGGTCGTCGGCACCGCGGCTATGTTCCTGGTGGGCGGCGGCATCATCGTCCACGGCATTCCGGCCGCCCATCACCTGATCGAGTGGGCCACCCAGGCGGCGCACACCGTGCCGACCATCGGTGGCGTCCTGGCGGCCCTGACGCCGCTCTTGATCAACGCCCTGGCCGGCGTGCTGACCGGGGCTGTCGTGCTCGTGTTGGTGACACTCGGTCAGACGATTTGGTCGACGTTGCGGTCCTGGGGCTGAGTGAGGCGCTGTTCCGCCTCGCGGTACTTGGCAGCGGTGCGTTCGATGATCGCCGCGGGCAGGTCGGGACCGGGGGCGGTCTTGCCCCAGTCCAGTGTTTCGAGATAATCGCGCACGAATTGTTTGTCGAAGCTCGGGGGGCTGATGCCCGGGTGGTACTCGTCGGCCGGCCAGAAGCGCGATGAGTCCGGGGTCAGGACCTCGTCGATCAGGTGCAGGCGGCCAGCGGCGTCCAGGCCGAATTCGAACTTGGTATCGGCGATGATGATCCCCCGTTCCAGGGCATAGGCGGCGCATTCGCTGTAGATGCGCAGGCTGGCGTCCCGCACCTGGATGGCGAGCTCGGCGCCCAAGAGGTCAACCGTGTGGGCGAAGTCTATGTTTTCGTCATGGGTGCCGGCCTCGGCCTTGGTGGAAGGGGTAAAGATGGGCGCGGGCAGTTGGTCGGCCTGGACCAGACCCGGCGGCAGCGCGATGCCGCAAACGGCGCCGCTGGTCTGGTAGTCTTTCCAGCCGGAGCCGATCAGGTAACCGCGCACGATCGCCTCGACCGGCAGTGGTTTGAGTCGGCGCACGACCACGGCGCGCTCGCCGAGTTGGGCGCGTTCGGCCGGATCGGTGACGATCTCGGCGACGGGGATGCCGCTGAGATGGTTGGGGATCAGGGCCGCGGTCCGGGCGAACCAGAAGTTCGACACCCGGGTCAGGACCTCGCCCTTGCCGGGGATGGGCTGGGGCAGCACCACATCGAAGGCGGACAGCCGGTCGCTCGCCACCACCAGCAGGTGGTCATCGCCGACAGCGTAGATATCCCGGACCTTGCCCCGTCCAATGAGAGGCAGGCTGCGGAGGTTGGATTCGAAGAGTGCGGTCATGGCTTGCTCCCGGGTCGCTTGGGCTGACAGTATATCGGCTCGCGGACGGTGGCGGGGCGGCGTTCGGCAGGCAGCAACGCGGCGAGATGCCCGTCGGCAGGCGTGCGACCGCGCGTTTTCGGCATGTTTAACGTTTTCTGAGGCGGGTGGTTCCCCGTTCAACCGCATCCTCCATCCTTGACAGATCGTTCCAGGAGTTCCCATGGCGAGAACAATCATCAGCACCGACCGGGCGCCGCGCGCGATCGGCACCTACTCTCAGGCCGTGCGGGCGGGAGACACGGTGTACCTCTCCGGGCAAATCCCGCTGGTGCCCGAGACCATGGCCGTGGTGGAGGGTGATCGGGAGGCTCAGATCCGGCAGGTCTTCGGCAATCTGTCGGCGGTGGCCGAGGCCGCCGGGGGCAGTCTCGCCGATGTCGTCAAACTCAATGTGTTTCTGACCGATCTCGGCGACTTTGCGGTGGTCAATCAGGTCATGGCCGAGTTTTTCACCGCGCCCTATCCGGCGCGTGCCGCGGTCGGAGTGGCAGCCTTGCCGCGGGGTGCGGCGGTGGAGATGGATGCCGTAATGGTGTTTGGCGGATAGCACCTCCCGCGCCGGAAAGCTCGATAAATTTAGATCTTGGCTTGCATTCTTGAGAGGATGTCTTACCATTTGGCTTGGCTTTATCTGGTGTCGTCTCCGGGGTTTTTCATGCGTCGCGTGTTCGTATTGCTGACCATTCTGCTGGCGGTCGCCTTGGCCGGTTGCGGTTCAAACACGCCAAGAGACGACGGCTCGGCGACCCGACCCGAGGGCTCCGGCGGCAGTGCTTCCGGTCCTGTCGGCGGCGGAGGCTTCGCCCGCAGCCCGGCCGCCCTGCGCTTCGCCAACCATATGCAGAAACAGCACGGGTTCGATGCCAAGGCTGTTACCGCGGTGCTGGCGCGGGCCAAGCGTGAGTCATGGATCATCGAGCAGATGGACAAGCCGGTCCGCAAGAGCCGCGGTCCTTCCGTACCCACGGGGGCCTGGAAGCGCTACCGGGCCAAGTTCATCACCGACGACAACATCGACAAGGGCGTTGCCTTCTGGCAGCAGTACGCCGGTGAACTGAAACGCGCCTCCGCCACCTACGGGGTACCGCCCGAGATCATCGTCGGCATCATCGGTGTGGAGACTCGCTGGGGGCGGATCATGGGCAAGACGCGCATTATCGACGCGCTTGCCACCCTCTCTTTCGCCTATCCGCGGCGCTCCGAGTATTTCACCGGTGAATTGGAGTCGTTCTTCCTCATGACCCGCGACGAGGGGCTCGACCCCTTCAAGCCCAAGGGGTCCTTCGCCGGGGCCATGGGTTACGGTCAGTTCATGCCGTCGAGCATCCGTAAGTACGCGGTGGATCACAACGGCGACGGCCACCGCAATCTGTGGAATCCCGTGGACGCGATCGGCAGTGTCGCCAACTATTTCAAGGGCCACGGTTGGCGCACGGGTCAGCCGGTGGCGGTGCGGGCTACCGCGAGCGGTGCCGCGGCCGGGTCCCTGAAAAGCGGATTCGATATCTGGTATTCACCTGGCACCCTGGCGCGTAGCGGGATCACTCCGACGGGGAGTCTGGGCGGGGCCGATCAGGTCAGCCTGCTCAAGCTCGACGTGGGCGGCGGCTACGAGTATTGGCTCGGACTGCACAATTTCTATGTCATCACCCGTTACAATCACAGCACCTATTACGCGATGGCGGTCTATCAGCTCGGCAATGCGGTGAAGGCGCGCATGGGTGGGGCGCGCGTTGCTCAGGTTGTGGAGCAGGTTGTGGAGTCGACGCTTTGACCAGGCATTCACACCCGAACGGGCCATTTCATTCGCCCATCAGGGTCAGCAGGACGCGCCGACCATGGCCCTGGGTGCGGTGCTCGTAGAGATAGACACCCTGCCAGGTACCCAGGGCCAAACGGCCGTCACTGATGGGCAAGGTCAGGTCGGTCTTGGTCAGGATGGTGCGCAGATGAGCGGGCATGTCGTCCGGACCCTCGTCGGCGTGCTCGAAGCGCGGGTCTCCGTCCGGAACCAGGCGCCGCAGGAAGGACTCCAGGTCGCGACGGACACTGGGGTCCGCGTTCTCGCAGAGGATCAACGAGGCACTGGTGTGCTGTAAGAAGCAGTGACAGAGCCCGGTGTGCAGACCACTGCCGCGCACCAGCCGCGCAATCTCCGTGGTGATATCGTAGGTGCCGCGACCGCGGGTGCTGACTGGCAGGGTGCGTTGGAGGATCATCTGTTGGGTCCGTGTGTCGGAAATTCGGTCGACCGACTCCAGCGGAATCGGCATCCGGATTGTCCGGCCCGCGGACGGGAAATGCCAGGGCTCCGGCCCCCCGAATCACCAGCCCCGCCAGTCGGGTAGCGAGCGCCGTGTCTACCAAGCCAGACTCAGAGCCGGTTCCAGTCGATCCGCGGCGTCCGTTGGAGTGCCAACCGGTTCAGACGTTGGATCGCGTGGGTCCGCGCGTGCAGGAACGGCTGGCGCGACTGGGTATCCACACGGTCCAGGATCTGCTGTTTCATCTCCCGGTCCGCTACCAGGACCGCACCCGCGTGGTGCCCCTGGCGGAGGTGCGTCCGGGGGCCGAGGTGCAGGTGGAGGGGCAGGTGAGCGACGCTCAGATCAGCTACGGCCGGCGGCGGTCGCTCAAGGTCTGGCTGACCGATGCGGCCGATCCGGCCGATCCGGCCGACACGGAGGACCGGCTGGCCGGGGGCGGGCTGCTGCTGCGCTTTTTTCATTTCTCACCCCAGCAGCTGGCGGCCTTGCGGCCCAGGGCGCACCTGCGTTGCTACGGGGAGGTGCGTCAAGGGCCGAACAGCCTGGAGATCATTCACCCCGAGTATCGCCTGTGCGAGGCGGCGGCAGCGCCGGAGCCGACGCCGCGCCTGACCCCCATTTATCCGTCCACCGAGGGGATGCAGCAGTCCGCCTGGCGGGGACTCACCGATCAGGCACTCGCGCTCCTGGAGCAGTCGGCCCCGGCCGAGTACCTGCCCGCGGAAAGCCTCGCCGGGATGCCCTTCCCGGATCTGCGCGCGGCCCTGCGCTACCTGCATCGGCCGCCCCTGGAGGCTCACCTCGACGACCTGCTGGAGCGTCGCCATCCGGCCTTTCTGCGTCTGGCCTTCGAGGAGTTGGTGGCGCATCAGGTCAGCCTGCGGCGGCTGCGTCAATCCCATGCGCGGGTCGCGGCCCCGGCCTTGCGGGGTGACGGCGGTCTGGGTCGGGGCCTGCGCGCGGTGCTGCCGTTCCGGTTGACGCCGGATCAGGAGCAGGTGGTCGGCGAGATTGCCGCCGACCTGACGCGCGCCGTGCCGATGCAGCGGCTGCTGCAAGGGGATGTCGGGTCGGGCAAGACAGTGGTGGCGGCGTTCGCCGTGCTCCAGGCGATCGAGAGTGGTTACCAGGCGGCGCTGATGGCGCCCACCGAGCTGCTGTCCGAGCAGCACTGGAAGGGGCTCCGCGCCTGGCTCCAGCCCTTGGGTCTGAACCCCGTCTGGCTCGCCGGCCGCCACAAAGGGCGCGAGCGTGCCGGATTGCTCGCGGCCATTGCCGAGGGGCGGGCACCCCTGGTGGTGGGGACCCATGCGCTCATTCAGGATGACGTGCGGTTCGGCCGGTTGGGCCTGATCATCATTGACGAGCAGCACCGCTTCGGTGTCCATCAGCGGATGCGTCTGCGCGACAAAGGTGTCGGAGTGGGCGGTGCGCCGCATCAGCTCATCATGACGGCGACCCCTATCCCGCGGTCGCTGGCGATGACCGTCTACGCGGACCTGGACCTGTCGGTGATTGCGCGGCCGCCGCCGGGACGCACCCCGATCGCCACCGCGGTCGTGCCGGATACCCGCCGCGACGCGGTGATCGCCCGTATCCATGAGGCGTGCGGCGCCGGGCGTCAGGCCTATTGGGTCTGTACCCTGATCGACGAATCGGAGGCGTTGCAGGCGCAGGCTGCCGAGGAGACCGCGCTCGCGCTGACCGCGGTCTTGCCCGGGGTGCGGGTCGGGTTGGTGCACGGCCGTCAGCGGGCGGCCGAGCGGGAAACCGTGATGAATGCCTTCGCCGCCGGCGCACTCGATCTGCTGGTGGCCACCACGGTCATCGAGGTGGGCGTGGATGTACCGAACGCCAGCCTGATGATCATCGAAAACCCGGAGCGGCTCGGACTTTCGCAACTTCACCAGTTGCGCGGTCGGGTTGGCCGCGGGGCGGTGGCGAGCCACTGCGTACTGCTCTATCGCGCGCCGCTCTCCGCCGCGGCCCGTGATCGACTGGGCTTGATCCGCGAGACCCAGGACGGCTTCCGCATCGCCGAGGAAGACCTGCGGATGCGCGGGGCCGGCGAGGTCCTGGGCACCCGGCAGACCGGGACCATCGAATTTCGCGTGGCCGACCCGTTGCGCGACCAGCACCTGACCGCGGTGGCCCAGCGGACGGCCGACCTGATCCTCGCGCGGTATGCGCATGTGGTGGAGCCCCTGATGCACCGCTGGCTCGGTCAGCGGGAGGAGTACGGGCAAATCTGACGCCGGGGCGGCGGCAGGATGCCGCGACCCCTTCCCCGGTCGCGCCGCTGTGCCATAATCGCCCCCGTTTTTACTCGGTCGTCAACACCTCTTGCAGTCTCACCGCTATGGCACTACCCCAGGTAAAGATCGGTCGCTCCGGACCTGCCCAGGGACCCTCCCGCTGGTTCGAACGCCTGCGTGACTACGCCTACCTGGTGCGCCTGCACCGCCCCATCGGCATCTTTCTGCTGATGTGGCCGGCCCTGTGGGCGCTCTGGCTGGCGGGGGAGGGGCATCCGCCCTGGCCGATCGTGCTGATCTTCGTCTCCGGGGTGGTGCTGATGCGCTCTGCGGGTTGTGCCATCAATGATTATGCGGATCGTGACTTCGACGGGCACGTGGCCCGCACCAATCAGCGTCCGCTGGCGACCGGGGCGGTCAGCCCAGGGGAGGCGGTGGCGGTATTCATGGTGCTGTCACTGGTGGCCTTCGCTCTCGTGTTGCTGCTCAACTGGCAGACCGTGGCACTCTCGGTCGTCGCCCTGGGATTAACCCTGGTCTATCCGTTCATGAAGCGCTTCACCCATGTGCCCCAGCTCTTTCTCGGGGCCGCGTTCGGGTGGGCGATCCCGATGGCTTACATGGCGGTCGGCGGCGCGATCCCGGCCATCGCCTGGATACTTTTCGGCGCCACCCTCATCTGGGCGCTGATCTACGACACCCAGTACGCGATGGTTGACCGGGAGGACGATCTGCGGATCGGCATCAAGTCCACCGCGATCCTGTTCGGGAATCAGGACCGGCTGGTGATCGGGCTGCTCCAGGTGTTGATGCTCGGGCTGCTCACCTGGGTCGGGCTGCTCGCCGCGCGCGGGGTCTGGTTTTATGGCGGGTTGGCGGTCGCGGCCGGGTTTTCCGTCTACCAGCAGTGGCTGACCCGCAACCGCAGTCCGCGCGCCTGCTTCGAAGCATTCCTCAACAACAACTATTTCGGGATGGCCGTGTTTGTCGGCCTGGTGCTCGATTACGCGGTCGGCGGCTGATCCTTGGTCGGCCGCGACCTGAATCCATTGAGAGCGAAACGCTTTCGCTTTGTACCACAGTCAATCATGGGAAATCACGAAATGCTCCGCCCGTTACGTGCGTCTGTTCTGGTGTGTCTCCTGGCCGTCGTGCTGTTCATCCCGCTCCAACTTTGGGCCGTCGACGAGGGGATCGACTATTCGACACTGAAGGTGGCGCAGCCCACCGAGACCGGCGATCAGGTCGAGGTTCTGGAGGTCTTCTGGTATAGCTGCCCTCACTGTTGGCACCTGGAACCGATGATGCAATCCTGGGTCGCCACCCTGCCGGCGGGCGCGGCCTTTCGGCGTCTGCCCGGCGCCGAGGGGCGTCTTGAACCGCATGCCCGCGCCCATTATGCGGCGGAACTGATGGGCAAACTGAACGTGCTGCACCCGGCGTTGTTCAAGGCAATTCACGAGGACAAGCGGGCGCTGTGGACCGAGGATGCGCTGGTGGAGTTCGCGGGTCAGATCGGGCTGGATGAGCGGGAATTCCGCGAGGCCTTCAATTCGTTCGCGGTCGACGCCAAGGTCCGCAAGGCGCAGGACATGAGTCGACGCTATGGGATCGACGGGGTGCCGGCCGTGATCGTAAACGGCAAATATCGCACCAGTCCGAGCCAGGCCGGTGATCAGGACCGCTTCATTGAGGTCATGAATACCCTGGTCGCCCGTGAGCTGGCCGCCAAGGGTGCCGCGGCCGGCCAATGAGCGCGAGGCGCCGGGTCGTCGTCAACGCAAGTTCTTCTTGTAGGACGGGATCGCGGCGTTGTGCGCCTTGGAGAAATTGGCGAACTCCATCGTCACGCTCGCCAGTTCGACCCTGGTGAAATCCGCGTCGGTGACGTCCGCCCGGCGCAGGATGGCGCCGCCGAGCACGGCATCGGTGAAATCTACCCCGACAAGCGTGGCATTTCTGAAATTCGCATCCTGGGCCGAACAGTTGCGCAGACGCGCACCGCTGAGATCGGCACCCTCCAGGTTTGCCAGATTGATGACGGTAAAGCCGTCCGCATGCACGCTGGTCAGGTCGGCGTTGCGCAGGTTGGCGCGCGCCAGATTGGCGTCGTTCAGGTGCGCATCGCGCAGGTCGGCAGCGGACAGGTTGGCCTCGCGCAGGTTGGCTCGGATGAACAGCGCCTTGGGTGCGCTCACCTGCGTCAGGTTGCTGCGGAAGAAGTCGGTGCCGCGCAGGTCGGCGTGGCTCAGATTCGCGTGTTGCAGGTCAGCGTCATGCGCCTCGACATTGCGCAGGTCCGCGCGGGTGAGATTCGCCCGGCTGAGCACGGCGCCGTTGAGCACGGCCGCCATCGACGGTTGTTCCGACCCGAGCCGGGCGCGGGTCAGATTGGCGCCGCGCAGATTGGCGTCCCTGAGGTCGGTACCCACCAGGATCGCATCCGTCAGGTCGGCCCCGGCCAGATCCGCCCCGACCAGATCGCTCGATTCCAGGTTGGCCCCGGCCAGATCCAGGCCCCGCAGATCGGCATGGTTAAGACGCATATCGCGCAGGTCCGCGCCGGCCAGCACGTCTCCCGCGATGGTCTCCAGAACTTCGCCCGTCTCCCGGTGTTTGATCTCGATCATGGTTGTCTCCGGATGCTCGTAGGGTTGCGAGGCGAATCTACCATGTTTGTTCGCTGGCCTTGAAGCCGATCGCGGTTGTCCAGAGCGCCGGACCCCGCTCGGCAGGTTGGGCAAGCGTCCATCGACAGCCCGCGCCGCGGTGGATACCATCCCAGCGGACCATCCCCTCTGCTCAGACCGATACCAACAAGCCGTACCAGCATCGACGGAGATCCCATGAAGATCGAAACCCTGGCCATCCACGCCGGCTTCGCCCCCGACCCGACCACCAAGTCGGTCGCCACGCCCATCTACCAGACCACCAGCTACGCCTTCGACGACACCCAGCACGGGGCGGACCTCTTCGACCTGAAGGTCGCGGGCAATATCTATACCCGCATGATGAACCCCACGAGCGACGTGCTGGAGCAGCGGGTGGCGGCGATGGAGGGCGGTGTCGGCGCCCTGGCCTTGGCTTCCGGAATGGCGGCGGTGACCTACGCGATCTTCACCATCGCCCAGGCCGGAGACAACATCATCGCCGCCTCCACCCTCTATGGCGGCTCCTATAACCTGTTCGCCCACACCTTGCCGCATCTCGGCATCCAGGTCCGACTGGTCGCACCCAATGACATCGCGGCGATGCAGGCGCAGATCGACGGCAAGACCAAGGCGATCTTCTGCGAGTCCATCGGCAACCCGGCCGGCAACGTCGCGGATATCACCCCCATCGCCGACATGGCGCATGCCCATGGGGTGCCGCTGATCGTCGACAACACGGTGCCGACCCCCTATTTGTGCCGCCCCTTCGAGCATGGTGCCGACATCGTGGTTCATGCCGCCACCAAATACATGGGCGGACACGGCACCACCATCGCCGGGGTGCTGGTGGACTCGGGCAAGTTCCCCTGGGCCGCGCACGCCGGGCGCTTCCCCATGCTCAACGAACCGGACGTGTCTTATCACGGCGTAGTCTATACCCAGGCCCTGGGCGCGGCGGCCTTTATCGGCCGTGCCCGCGTGGTACCGTTGCGCAACATGGGCGCGGCCATCTCGCCTTTTAACAGCTTCCTGATTCTGCAAGGAATCGAATCCCTGCATGTGCGTATGGACCGGCACTGTGAGAATGCAGTCAAGGTGGCCGACTATCTGCAGGGCCATCCGAAAGTCGCATGGGTCCGTTATGCCGGTCTGCCCGACAGCCCGGATTACCCATTGATCCAGCGCTATATGGACGGCGGCAAAGCCAGTTCCATTCTCTCGTTTGGCATCAAGGGCGGGCTCGAGGCCGGTGCACGCTTTATCGACGCGCTCAAACTCACGGTGCGTCTGGTCAACATCGGCGACGCCAAGACGCTCGCCTGCCACCCGGCCACCACCACCCATCGTCAGCTCTCACCCGCGGAGCTGGCCCGCGCCGGGGTCTCAGCGGACCTGATCCGGCTGTCCATCGGCATCGAGCATGTGGACGATATCATTGCCGATCTGGAGCAGGCGTTGGCGGCGGGGTAGATGCCGAAGCACAGCGTCCGCGCGTGTCGGCGTTTGCCACAGATCCCCAGTTCCACTTCAGGTTGCAGGTTCGTCAGTGCCGGATGCCAGGACCACGGATGGTTCGGGCGGCGGCCTGGCAGCCTGTTCCGCGGCTGCTGTTGGCGGAGTTAGGCTCCAACGCGCAATTATTCCAAGAGGTATTTTTCATTGCCGCAGACCCAGCCAATGTGGAGATGAACGCCACCCCGAATACCCGCCGACACGATCTTGTTTACTGCGGATTGAACACGGAGCAAGGATGCAAACTGTTCAAAATCATGAAGCCAATCGCGTGATGGGCTGAAGGAGTGAACAATCATAACTGCGTGTGGTGCGCCGAAGCGCTTAGCCTCGATGATCGCGGAGGCTGTCCTATGAAGAAGCTGATATCTAATAGTGCCTGCGAGTTCTTCGTTTAGATTGAGTTCTTTGCGAAGAAAGGCAAGTCGGGCTGATTTACCCTTTGATCCTTCAGCGAGCCAATCCGACATCGTTGGACCGAAGGGTTCTTTGACCTTGCCCTCGACGGCAATCGAAACAAGGTCAGTGCTCGTACGTGCAAGTGCCCAGATGTCATTTTGTGAAGGCCTCGCCCCCCCAACGAGATGTACCTGATGTTCCGGTAGTGCTAGAAGTAATTGAACTCCTGCAAGATGCTCATTAGATGCCAGTGCCTCCTGGATTTCACTAGGGAAGCCGTCGGCATCCTGCCAAGAGTGGGCAAGCGTGCGCGCGGAGTATCCGGTTCTCCAGTGTTTCTCTGGATCGGCCAAGAGCTGCGCCCAATCGTCGGCGGAACGGGCTGGTAGGTAGATGTGTGGCATCAGCGGTAATAAATCTCCCGGTACGCGATATAGAGTGCGATCGTCAGTACCGGCATGACCACCAGCAGGGTCAGGCCCAGGGTCAGTACGCTGGCCAGGACCAGGCCGAGGGCGGCCAGACTGAAGACGAGGAAGGGCAGGACATTGCGCCAGCAGCCCTTGAGGCTCAGGTTGAGGGCGCGCAGTATCGGCACCTCATTGAGAACGACCAGCGCCGGGGCGAACAGCATGGCCATGGCCAGGTGGATGACCAGGAGCAGGCCGACGAGGAACGGTATGGCCATGAGTGGGCTCAATTGCGCCGGGTCGAATTGGCTGAGATCGACGTCGGTCGACCATCCTGGCCCCGCCAGGGCGAAGACCGCAACCAGACCCAGCACCACGACCAGCCCGATCAGGGTGGTAAACCCCAGGTACGCCACGCCAACCAACGCCAGCGGACCTGACTTGTGGGAGAACCCGGCGAACAGGTGCTTGAGTTCGAAACGTCCGCCGAAGTGCTGGTGATGGGCACCGATGATCAGGCCGCCGGTGAACATCGGACCAAGAATGGCCGTGATGAGCCCGCCAACGAAGGGGATGAATCCCAGTGCGGTGATGATCAGGAGATAGAGCACGATAGCGCCGACCCAGGTTAAGGGGTTGTCCTTGAACAGCCGCCAGGCTGCGGTGATCCAGCCCCAGCCGCGCCCGGCCGCGACCGCTCGGGGTGGATACAGGTGCTCGCTGCGGTTGTCCGGTAAGGGGGGTGTGAGGTCCGCTGCCGGCGGCGCATAGGGGTCGTCTGGTGCGCTCCCGGTTGGCCGGCCGTTCTGACGTGCAATGTAACGCTCCGCGACGACACCGCAGGCCTGGCAGACTCCCGTGAGCGGGGCCACGGCCTCGGCGCCACATTTGGGGCAACGTGTTGCGCCGGCCGGCCGCGCCTTGGCGACGGCAACCTCCGATACCGGATCGGATTGGGAGAACATCGACTCGGTGTGGCGCAGGTCGATGCTTGGAGCCTGCTCCACCCGGAACTCGGAACCTGGGTCAAGCCCTTGCGGCTCCAGGACAACCAGGAGGCCGACCTCCTTGAGTGCAGTGCTGTAACGTTGCGCCCGCGATTCGTTCAGGTTGCGCTTGAGCACGGTACGGGCGCCGCCGAGGATAATGTCTTGGGCGGTTTCCTCGCGGACCCGAAAACGCGTCGCAAAGGCCTCGATGATCTTGCGCGCGGGTTCCCCGGGGACCAGTTCCCCGGAGAAAACGATACGGTAGCGGGTGTCCATCAGGTGTTCCCGGTCGATTTGGCTCTGAATCTCGCTTAGGCGGTGACCCGCTTCATCCACCGCAGGAGGCCCGGCTCGGCTTCCCACACGTCGCGCATCGCCTCCCGATACATCCACGCCTGGTCCTCGCCGCCTGGGGTTACGCCTAAGGGGCTCGGGCGCGGTCGCTTGATACGCTTGCGGGTCAGATACCGCGGGATGCGCGGGAGGCGATCCACCGCCGTGCGCAGTACCGCGCGGGCGCGTTCTTGTTCACCCAGTCGATACAGCGCCAGCACCTCGCCGTAGGCCAGATCGGCAAGCAGGTCATCCGGAAACCGGCGGGCCAGGGTCAGCGCGCGCGCGTCTTCGCCGCCGCGCAGGTAGTGATTCATGAGTTCGGCCCGCACCCCATGGTGATCCTGGGGGTTGAGCCGCAGCAAGGTCTCGAGGGTGACGGCCGCCGCCTGGGGTTGGCCCTCGTCGATCTGACACAGGTAGCGGCGGAACAGCAGCCGCAACGCGGGTCGATTGGCTTCCCGGGTCCACGGGCAATGATAGGCCGCCGAGCCGGGCAGTGCCTGGTTGAGGATTCCCCAGGCGCGGTCTACCAGTGGGCGCAACAGTGCGTGGGAGATCCACGGCAGCGTGCTCTCGGGATGTTCGTAAAGCGCGGTGGCCAGATCGTCCAGGATGTCGAGACTGTCGGCCGCCTCCGGGGTCGCCAGCAGATACTCGATCCACTCCACGGATAGCCAGACCTGTCCGGCGTCACCCAGGGTCAGGTCGGTGGCGGTGGGCTTGCCGCCGGGGAAGAGCGTGCGCCAGACCAACTCCAGGCGCCGCACCCGCGCGGGTGCGCGCAGGTCGGCGGAGTTACCGCCAAGCATGAGTGCGCGTCGGGTACTGCCCGCGTCGCCGACGCTTGCCAGGGCGCGCGCTGGGGCATCGCGCTGGGGCGGTTTCAGCGCGATGACGCCATAGTCCGGCAGCGGCCGGTCGGCGGCGGTCGTGATCCAGTCCTGCAGATCGACCAGCAGCGGGTCGAGGGCGTCCGCATGGCTATCGACCAAGGCCTGTTGCGGATTCTTGACGGCTTGGGCGAGGAAATCCAGAAACCCCTGTTCCTGGGCTCCGATCTTACGCAGTCGATGCAGCCAGAACCGGGCCCGCGCGCTGGCCAGGTCGTCCTGGTGCTGGGCGGCCAGCAGGGTGATTTCCAGGAGTGCGTTACTGGGGTTGTCCGGATCGCTACGCAGCGCGGCCGCGAAGGCTCCCCGTGCCTGTTCGAAGTCACCCTCGTCGATGTGGATGGTGCTGATCCGCTGCCAGGCGGCGGCCTGGAGTGCCCGGCTGCCCGCGCTGCACAGACGCTCCAGAAAGGCTTGTTTCTTGCGCCAGTGATCGAGCCGATCATAGGCATCGCAGAGGACGTCGAAGGCCGGTTCATAGGCCCCGTCCAAGGCCTCGAGCGGATCGGCGAAGACCGGCTCCAATAGGGCGACGGCGCGGCCGGGGCGGTCTTGTTCCAGCCAGCGGTCCGCCACGCGGGCGAGCAGCGGACGGGGCACGGCATCCGCATCGAGGGCGTCCCTGAGGGCGCGCTCCGGGAGTTCGTCGAGCAGCAATTCCCAAATCAGTTCGGCCGAGAGTTCAGGCACCTCGTCGAGGTCGCCGCAGCACATGTCATAACGCTCCCCGGACCCGCAGGGGCAGGGGGCCTGAGCGGATGGGGGTTCCAGCGGCTGGGTGCGGTATCCCAGACTCGGTTGCGGGGTAGCGTTCCAGATGGCGGTGGCCAGCATGTTCGTCAGACGCCGGATTTCCACGTCTTCGAGCCCATACTCGAAAAGGCCCAAAATGCGCGGGACCTCGTTCTTGGCCCAGGCCAGAAAGCGCGCCGGATCCGGGTCTTGGATGATTTGCCGCACCGCGAACAGGATCACCTGCTCGAAGCGTTCGGTATCTGCGGTTTCATGGTGGAACATGATGCGTTCCTCCTGCTCAAACGGCGATCGGGTATCGCTTTGGTCGGACCGGACTGGTCGTCCGCCCTGCGCTACCGGATTCTAACCCGGTTTTGCGATTCTTGGTTGATCCAGTATCTCAGGTTGAGGGAGGCGTTCAACAGGGCCACTCCCGGTCTCCTTCCCGGCTCGCTATAGTGGGGGCGTTTGCTTCCGATTGCTCACCGTTCAATCCTCCCAGGCGTACGCGATGGCAGAATCACGGGTCAGAATCTTCGTCTCGTCGCCGGCCGACCTGGACCATGAGCGCGCCCTGGTCAAGGAGCTGATCACGCAGCTTGCCGCTGAGTATCTTCCCTATTTCAAACTCCAGTCGGTGCTGTGGGAGGAGGAAGTCCTGACCGCGGCGCAGAGCTTCCAGGCCGGTCTGTCGCGTCCGTCGGAATGCGAGATTGTCCTGGTGATGCTGTGGACCCGGCTGGGTACGCCGCTCGCCGATGACCCTTACGGCGGCATGACCGGAACCGAATGGGAGTTCGTCGATGCGGTGGCGGCGTCGGCCCGCGGTAACCCGCCCGAGGTGTTGGTCTATAAGAAAACGACGCCGCGCCTGATCGATATTACGGATGCCGAGACCGCCCGCGTGGCGATTGCCGACCGGGAGCGGCTGGACCGGTTCTTCCGCACTCATTTTTTCAATGCGGACGGCAGCTTCAGTCGTGCCTTCCGCCAGTTCGACAACGACCGCGTGCTGCGCGAGCTGGTGCAGGTGCAGTTGCGTAAGCTGCTGAATCGGCGTATCAGCGCGGAGCGTGGCCGGCGTCCCGGCGCCGGCGAGTGGCGTGACAGTCCCTTCCGAGCCCACGCCCGTTATGAGCTGCGCGATGAGCCGGTCTTTGTCGGACGCGAGACTGAGACCCGTGAGTTGGTGGCGTGCCTGGATCGTCTGCGCGGTCCAGGCCGCGGTCTGGTGTTGATCAGCGGGTCCTCAGGGGTGGGTAAGAGTTCGCTGGTGCGGGCCGGGCTGCTGCCGCGGTTGGTGCGGCCCTTCCTGTTCGCCGGGATTGCGGCCTGTCGCTGGGCGCTGCTGCCCGCTCATCGGAGCGATCCGCTGGCGGCACTGGCCGAGTCGCTCCTGTCACCCGACCTGCTGGGCGCTGCCTTGAGCGGATTCGGACTCGACGCGGCGGGGCTGGCGCGCCTGTTGGAGGCCGAGCCGGCGGTGGCCGCGGGCCAGGTCCGGGCCGCGCTCGCCCGTCTGGACATCGAGGTCGGAGGCCGCACGGGCGATCCGGACGGACACCGGCAATTGGCCTTGATCCTCGACCCGCTCGACGGGCTGTTGTCCGAGGAGGCACTCGCCGCCCCCGGCACCCAGACCTTTGTTGCGGCCCTCGCGGCCCTGGCCGCCCAGGACGGTGTCTGGATCATCGCCACCCTGCGGAGCGATCTCCTGCGTCGGCTCCCGCGCCTGCCTGCCTTGGCGGCCGCGGTGGATGAGGGGGCCTGGTACCCACTCGAGCCGCCGCCCTCTGCCCGCATCCGGCAAGTCATCGAGATTCCCGCCCGGGTCGCCGGGATCGATTACGAGGACATGGACGGCGGACCGGGGCACGGCCTGGCGGACCTGCTCGAAGCCGAGGTGAGCGAGCTGACGCACTGGCCGGTGCTGCTGCAACCGGTGCTGGAAGATCTTTACACGCGGGCCCGCGCGGGCGCCGTCGACGGGGGCGAGGCAGGGCTCATGCTGCGGATCGCGGATTACCGTGCCGCGGGCGGGGTGGCCGGTAGCGTGCTGCGGCGGGCACAGGCCTGCTGGGATGGGCTCGACGCCGCGGCGCGGGCCGCTCTGCCGATGCTGTGCCGGGCTTTGATCGCCCTGGAGGGCGGCTCCGCTTCCCGTCCGGTACCGCGCGTCGGTGACCTGCGGCCTCTGTTCGGGGACTCTGGCTGCGTCGGGCTGGTGCAGGCACTGATCGCGGCGCGCCTGGTGGTGACCGAGGGGATTTTCGACCCCGCGGAGCATCTGCCCTGCGCCCGGACCGATGACGCGCTTTTCGGGGCCGTCGCGCGCATCGCCCGGGAAACCGCGGAGGAGTTGCGCGCCCGCCTGTTGCCGGGCCGTTCCATCGCGGCGCTGACCGACGCAGCGGCGGCGGTGACCGCCGCCGCTTCCGCCGAGTCCGACCCGCAGCGCCGCGACTGGCATGACTACCGCCCGGCGGTGAGCTTCGTCCACCCGGTGCTGATCGACCGCTGGGCGCCGGTCCGTGACTGGCTGGCCGATCCAGCCAACCGGCGCGACCTGCAACTACGTGTACAGATCACCCGTCAGGCGCGGCTCTGGAAGCGCACCGACTGCAATCGCGAGTACCTGCTGGGTGAGGTTGGTCACGCCGGGGCGCGCCGGTTCGCTGACGCGTTCGCCCAGGAATTGGAACCCGTCGAGCAGGAGTTTCTGGAACGTTCGTTGCTCAATCTGCGCAATCAGCGTCGTCGCAATCGCTCGATGCGTCTGATCGGACTCACCCTGGCGGTGCTCCTGGTCTTTGCGACCGCTACCGCCTGGTGGGCCTGGGAGGCCTCGCGGGCGGCTACCCTGAACCTGCACCGCAGTCAACTCAATGCGGCGGACCTGGCGATTAATCAGGGCAACACGCCGGCGGCAATCCGCTTGGCGCTGGATGCGGGTCGGAACCTGCCGCAGGCCGCCACCGATACCCTGAGTCGCGCGTTCAGCGCCAATCGGCTGATCGCGATGGCGCAGGCCGGCGGGCCTAGTCCGGAGCGGGCGCTCTCACCCAGCTTCAGTGACGACGGTCGGCAATTGGTCACCCTGTCGGTGCGGGAGGGGGCGACCCTATGGCGTCTGGAGGAGAACCGTCTCGTTCTCGCCCGGCGGCTGTCCACGCCTGCCGTGCCCATCCACGCGGTGCGCCTGGCCGATGGGGCCGACGACCCGCTGATCTTGGGCATCGGTGAGACCGGGGTATGGCAGCTGCCGGCCGCGGATGGGGCGGTGCCGGATTGGACCTGCGGGGCGCGGCCCGGGGGTGCCATCGCGCTAGATGGCAGCCATCGCTATCTCGCGCTCTCCCATCCCGTCGCGAGTGGGCGTTTCGGACTCTGCGTCATCGATACGCAACACCTGGGCCAACCCCGGTGGGACCGCGCACTCCACGACAAGGAGGTCCGCGGGGTTGCCTTCTCACCCGACGGCACTCGGTTGGTCACCGCCTCCCGCGACGGCACCGCGCTGGTGGTCGAGTCCGCCACCGGTGCCACGCTCGTAAGCCTGCCGCCGGGCGGCCCCCTGGACCGTCCGGTGAACCGCGCTATCTTCGACAGCCGGGGTGAACGCATCGCGGTCGCCGCGGCGGACGAACGGGTGCGGCTCTATGATCGCGACGGGCGAGAGCTCGCGGTGCTCGGCGAGGTGACCCGCCAGGGACGCAAGATCCAGATCCATAAGACCGCGGTGCGTGATATCGCGTTCGCGGCCGCGGATCGCTATCTGCTGGCTGGTGACGATGCCGGCCAATTGGTGCGCTGGGATCTGCGCACCGGCGACGCCGAGGTGTTGGGCCAGCATCGGCTCAGTGTGGAGCATGTGCGGGCGTCCCCGGTCAGCGATCCCCGTGAGGCGGAAGACCTGGTACTGACCGCCTCACTGGATAAGACCGCGCGTCTGTGGGGGCTTCAGGGCGGGCGCGAGGTGGCCGCGTTCAGTCACGATGCCGCCGTGACCAATGCCCGGTTCAGCGCGGATGGCAGTCGGGTCCTGACCTATTCCGATGAGGACGGCTCGGCGCGGCTCTGGTCCGTGGACCCGGTCAGCGCCTTGTCCTTTCCGCTCCTCCATGCAGATCACGTCTGGCATCTGGATATCGCCCGGCCGCCGCCGGAACTGGACACCGATCCCGGGGCCTTCCTGATCGCCACAGGTTCGTTCGACGGTGCCGTGCGGGTCTGGCGCTATGACAGCCAGGCCCCCACGGCGGCGCCGGTGGAGATCTGGAACCTGCGGGGACACCGCGGCCGGGTGCGGCGTGTCGCCTTTTCGCCGACCGGGCGGCGGCTTGCCGGCGCGGCCTTCGATGGCAGCGCGCGGGTCTGGAACCTGATCACCGGCGGCGGGTGCGCGCTGGAAGCGGGGTCCGCCGCCGCGCCTGCGTCTGCCGCCGCCGTCAAACGGACGGCGCGCGTCGAGTTCTATCGCGTGCTCTTCACCCCGGACGAGCGTTGGCTGCTGACCACCTCCAATGAGGCCGCGCGACCGGTGCGTCTGTGGGACCCTGTCACCTGCGCCGAACTGCCGCTGTCCCCGGTTCTGGAGCACGGGCCGGCCCGGGTCCAGGCCGCGGCCGTCGTCGCCGGGTCGGGCAGCACCCAATGGTTCGCCACCGGCGACGATGCCGGGACCCTGCGGGTGCTGCGCTCCGAGCCCGGCGGAGCCTGGACCCTGGTGTGTCGACTCGACCCGCATGAGGCTCCCATCGCCGATCTGGCATTTGCCCCGGATGGGCGTGCCATTGCCAGTGTCGGCGAGGATGGACGGGGCGTCCTGGTCCCGTTGGCGGACGGCGTCTGCGGGGCGCCCCGGTTTCTCGAGGCGCAGACCGAGGCACTCTATAGTGTCCGTTTCTCGCCGGACGGCGCCGTGCTGGTCACCGCCTCCATGGCTGCCCGCGCCCAGGTTTGGGATAGCCACGGCGGCGCGCTGATGGCGGAACTCAAAGGACACAAGGACCGTATCTATTCGGCCGAATTCAGCCCGGATGGCCGCTGGATCATCACCGCGTCCCGTGACGGTGCGCTACGTCTGTGGCAGCGTCCCGGGCCGGCCCGCCGGACGGACAGGCAGCCCCGCACCGCGGGGTCCTATCTCGTGCTGGAGGCCGATCTGGGTGGTGTGGCCTACGCCCGTTTCAGCCCCGACGGCAACAGCGTCGCGGCGGCCTATTGGGAAAACGCGGCCTTGCTGTGGCGGATTTGGACCAACGACAAGACCCCCGACCCCGCGATCGTGGCGGTGTGGGGCAAGGACCGGTCGCGTCTCGCGCTGATCCGCGAGGCGATGCGTTTTCGTCGGGACAACGGCCTGGATGCACGGGTGAATTGGGCCGCTGGGGATGCGTACCCTTAGGTGATTTCCGGAACACCGGAGGGTCAAGAGCAAATCAAACACGAACACGAGTGGATCAGTCAATGAGCGAACCATTACGGGCCGCGGTCGCGCGGCAGCGGATGTTGTTGCGGGGTCGGCTGGCCTCGCTTCTGGAGCGGTTGGCGCAGGTCTGCGCCGGGGTTTGGCCCGAACGGGTGGCGCTGGAGCAGCACTTGCTGGAGGCGTTGCCGGGCTTGCCATCCTGCAAGTATCTTTATGTGTTGGATGCACAGGCACGCCAGTTGACCGCCAACTGCACCCCTAGCGGGCTGCTGCCCGAGTATTACGGGCGCGACCGCAGCGACCGGCCCTATCTGGCCGACGCCCTGGCAGGGGAGCGTTTTTCCCTGTCCCAGGCTTACATCAGCCGCAATCAGCGCCGCCCCTCGCTCACGGCGGTGCAGCGCATCGCCTCCCCGGCGGGGCCGCCGCTGGGCTATTTGGGGGCGGACTTCGATCTGCGCGAACTGCCGCTGACCCGCGAGATCTATCGGCCGCCGCAGCAATGGGTACAGCTCAAGGGAGACCCGGCGATCCGCGGCGGGCTCTTTCTTCAGGAACGGGTGGAGAGTCTCATGGACACGCGTATCGACGCGGTGCTGGACTTGCTGCGGGAGTTGATCGCGGTGCATGGGGTCTTCCACGGCAAGCTGCACTTTTCCAGTTCGCGTGCCACCCTGTGGTTGATCGACGACCCCTATCGTTTCCGCCTCCTCGATTTCGAGGATCTGACCGATCCGGGGATTTGTCTGGCCTACCCCAGGCGGCCCTATCCGGTGGATGCGGCGATTCCCCTGGATCAGGTCGGCGAGGTCTTCAAGACCTTCCGCGCCCTGCGTTTCATGGATGAGACGATCTACCTGCGCTCCGGTTCGCTCAACGTATTCAACGGCATCGTCGGTCTGAATTTCTCGTGCGACGGATCACATTACATGCCGTGGCAGGAGTTTCTGCACAAGAGCCTGGGTTTTTGGATCGGCAGCGGCGAGACCTGTGCCCTGGAGGAAACCTAGGCGATTTCCGTCGGTTTGCCGCTTCAGCCGAAGTTGATCCTGGCCTCCAGATTCGGGGCCGAATCGGCATTGGCCAGCGCCTCGTTGAAGCTGATGGTCCCGGCGCGAAAGAGGTCGAGCAGGGCATCGTCGAAGGTCTTCATGCCGTCTTCATTACTTGCCTGCATGGCCTCGCTCACCTCGTCGACGCGACCGTCGCGAATCAGGTCGGCAATGTGCGGCGTGTTGACCAGCACCTCGATGGCGGCGGTGCGCTTGCCGCTGACTGTTTTCACCAGGCGCTGGGAGATGATGGCGCGCATGTTGATGGAAAGATCGAGGAACAGGGTCTTGTGCAGTTCCTGAGGAAACAGATTGATGACCCGTTCCAGCGCCTGATGGGCATTGTTGGCATGCAGGGTCGAAATGGCCAGGTGTCCGGTCCCGGCCAATTCGATGGCGGCCTCCATGGTCTCGCGGCTGCGGATCTCGCCGATGAGGATGATGTCCGGTGCCTCGCGCAATGAGCTTTTCAAGGCGGCGGCATAGCTCTTGGTGTCGACCCCAACCTCACGTTGGTTGATGATACACTGTTTGTGGGGGTGGACGAACTCGACCGGATCCTCAATGGTGAGAATGTGACCCGGCGCTACGGCGTTGCGTGAGTCGATCATGGCCGCGAGCGTCGTGGATTTGCCGGACCCGGTGGACCCGACCATCAGGATGATGCCGCGCTTCTGCATGATCAGCCGGGTCAGCACCGGCGGCAGCCCCAGTTCCTCGGCGGTGGGGATGGTGGCCCGGATATAGCGCAATACCATGGCGGCCTGGCCGCGCTGATGGAAGGCATTGACGCGGAAGCGTGCCCGCTCCTCCAGTGCGATCGCGAAGTCCACCTCCAATTCGCTTGCGAATTGCTGCGCTTTGTCCCGATCGAGAATCGAGAGCACCGCGTCCCGGCAGAATTCCGCGGTGGTTTCCGACTCACCGATCGGGCGAATGACACCCTCGATCTTGATGCGGACCGGAGTGCCAGGCGTGAAAAAGAGATCCGACGCCTGATGTCGGATCATCATTTCGAGATAGGGCGTAATGTCCAACGCGGCGTCTCACGCGGGCTCAGGTGCCCTGTACCTTGGCGATGCCGGGCTGATGGATCGCCGCCTGATGGGCCGTCTCCGCCGCGTGTCCGGCGGTCGTCTCGCCTGGCGCGTAGGATACCCTGTCGCTTTCGGATCCCGCCGGCTGAGCCGGCGGCGCACCGAACAGTACGGGGTCGGTGATGCCCTCGTCACCTTCCGGCACAATCGAGAAGGCATCCATGTCCGCGAAGTGATCCTTGCCGCGGGACTCGTGACCCTCCAGCTTGATGGCCAGTCGCAGCTCGTTCATCGAGTCGGCGCTGCGGATCGCATCCTCATAGCTGATCTTGCCGGATTCGTAAAGGTCGAACAGCGCCATATCGAAGGTCTGCATCCCGAGTTCCCGTGATTTCTTCATGATTCCCTTGATACCGTGCACGTCGCCCTTGAAGATCAGGTCCTGAATCAGCGGCGAGTTGATCATGATTTCGATCGCCGCGATGCGCCCGCCGTTCGTGCAGGGCAGCAGGCGCTGGGAGATCACCGCCTTGAGGTTGAGCGAGAGATCCATCAGCAGTTGCACCCGCCGCTCTTCCGGAAAAAGATTGATGATGCGGTCCAATGCCTGATTGGCGCTGTTGGCGTGCAGGGTGGAGAGACACAGATGGCCGGTCTCCGCGAAGTTGATGGCGTGCTCCATGGTCTCGCGTTGGCGGATCTCACCGATCAGAATGACGTCCGGGGCCTGGCGCAGGGTGTTGATCAGGGCGGCGTCCCAGCTCTCGGTGTCGACTCCGACCTCGCGTTGGGTGATCAGGCAGTTACGGTGCGGGTGGACATACTCCACCGGGTCTTCGATCGTGATGATGTGACCAAAGCTGTTGGCGTTGCGGTGGCCGAGCATGGCCGCCAGGCTGGTGGACTTACCCGAGCCGGTGCCGCCGACGACCAGGATCAGCCCGCGCTTGGTCATGATCAGGTCTTTCAGGATCGGCGGCAGGTTCAGCTCATCCAGTTCCGGGATGCGGCTGGTAATGGTGCGCAGCACCGCACCCGCGAGTCCCTGCTGGATGAAGGCATTGACACGGAAGCGCCCGATCCCTTGCGGACTGATTGCGAAGTTGCACTCCTTATGGGCCTCGTAATCCCGCACCTGACGGTCGTTCATAATGGCGCGCACCAGCACACTGGTCTGTAACCCGGTCAGGGCGTGATCACTCAGCGGTGTCATCCGCCCGTCGATCTTGCACGCCGGGGGAAACTCCGCGGAAATGAACAGATCGGACCCTTTGCGGGCCAGCATGGTGCGAAGGCAGTCGAGCATGAATTTTGCTGCTTCTTGGCGGTCCATGGGGTACGGTGCCTTGTGTCGTAGCCTGACGTCTTTGTGCGCTTGCGCGTCGCCCGACAGCGGCCGATCTTTGCCGCACGTGCCCTTCCAACGATAGCCGCATGAGACGGATTAAGCAACCTGCCGAGTCTTGGTGAAGCTAATAGAAATCAATTATTTATTCTATTGCGACGCACGTTTTCCGGGATATTTCGGAAAATGAGAGCTAGGTCCGCCCGCTGCTGTGAGGCTGGAGTGCATCGCCGCCCCGGCAGTTGGGTCGGGAATCTCGGCGGTGACGCGATGGCGCGTCCACCGCGTCGACCTCGCGGCCCCAGGGCCTGTTTGCGGATCAGCCTGGCGCGCTAACTCTGAGCTGGTCGGTGAGTTTTTCAAATTCGCGGCGCATCTCCAGGTTCTCGAATGGTCGCAGTGCCGGGACCTGGCGGTTCATCAGCCCTTCCAGCAGCCGCCGGCTGGATTTCACCAGCCCGACCAATTCTCCGGAGACGCGCACCGTTTCATAGGTGTTCCAGGCCGCCGCGATATCCTTTGCCAATTCACGCCGGGCCTTGCCGACCTGATTCGCCTGATCGCTCAGGTATTGGCGATAGATGCCGGCCGCATCACTGGTGAGTCGCTGGGCCTCGAGGTTGGCGGCAAGCAGATCGCCCTTGGTCGGTGAGGTGCGCAGCAGTTCGCGGGTCTCGCCGCTGAGTTGCTGCGCGCGGGTGATGATCGAATCAATCTGTGGAATGTACTGTTCGCCGATGGCCTCTTCGATCTTCACGTGCATCCGTTCGAGCGCGCGCAGCAGGACCACGTACATGCCGTAATAGCGGCGGGCGCTCTGGAGATCTTCGCCGCTCTGTGCCACCAGGGTCTCCAGCTGATTGGTGATGGATTTGACGTTATCAAACAGGATGCCGAGGTCGACCATGTTGTCGCCGACCACGGTGGACAGCAGGAACTCAACCTGTTCGTCAGTCAGTTCCACCCCCAATGCCCGCACCGCCGTTGCGAATTCGCGCTTCACCTCGCCCAATCGCTTGGTGAGTTGCGCGATCTGCTGTTCTTTGTCGACGATCAGCCGGTCGTAGTCGGCGACCGTCCGTTTGATGGTCGACTCGCTGGGCGCGGAAACACGGCTTTGACGATAACCGGCGATGGCCGCGCGGGCGGCTTCGATTTCGGTCTGGATGGCGCGGATGCGCTCGCGGAATTGCTGCACCGGTGAGCTGGAAAGAATGGCGACAGCATCATCGAGCAGGTCATCGATCTCGGCCTGATTGGATGCCTTGTCTTTGCCGATCCAGGCACTGTCGGGCAAGTCCGCGTGGCGGTCCTCGAGGACGAGCGTGTCTTCGAGCTTGGGGACCACTTGCTCCCAAACCTGCGGGAATCCCATCGGTTGCGGACTGAGAATGCCGCGGGCGTCTTGGGCCGCTTGCCCCGCAACGTCGCGGGAGCGCTGCCACCAATGTTCGGCGGTGGTGCGGGTGCGCTGCCACAGATCCGCGCCGGCGTCGGCTTTACCTGGCGCGGGTCCGGTGGTCATTGGTTGGTCGGCGGCCGGCGCTTCCAGAACGATCGGGCTGGTGTCCGCCGCGGTGCACGGACCGGGCGCGACGATCAGCAGGATCGGGAGCAGTAGCCAGGCGTCGAGAGGGAGGCGATAAGACATCGTGGGCCTTATGTCGTGTGGCGGGGTGAGGAGGCCAGCCGCCGGGTTCATGGGTCCGCGGGTAATGGTCCGACGTTGATGCCGATCGAGAGCCTCAATTGGCCGCTGCGATTGGGCTCCACCGCATGCGGAAGGTTGGGGGGGAAGCAGAGCAGCGCGCCGGCGACGGGCCTGACACGCACGGTGAGTGGGCCGTCATAAAGGATCAGATCGCCGCAGTCGGCCGGCGCGTCAACATAATAGACTGCCGAGAGTTGCTCATCGCACTCGTCGTGCGTGTGTTCGCTGGTGTGGTGGCCGGGTCCCGCGGCGTTGAACCAGAAGCCGCAGCGCAGTCCGCGCACCGGTTCGTCGAGGATGATCGCGGCGCAATGCAGCGCGTGCTCGAGTACGGGCGCGAGAGCCGGCATCCGCGCCCGCTCGAGGTAGAGGTTCTCATAGCGCCCGCCGACGAGATGGCTGCGCCGGTCGAAAGACTCCGGTGTCAACGCTTGGAAAGCGGTCAGGATAGCGGCATTGACGGCAGCGGCCTCCGGCAGGACGCAGCGCTGTATTCGCGCGTTGACCCAGGGACGGAAGGCCGCGGCTTCGGACAAACCGTCCTGATCCAGCGCCCCGTTCATTTGGTGTTCTGGGGTGCCGTGGGTGCCGGGATCGGTGTTTGCCAGGGCGCAATGGCCACCACCGTCACGCTGTTCTTGGGTGAGCCCTCAATGATCCGGTCGCTGTAGGTCAGATAGACCAGGACATTGCGCGGGGCGTCGTAGAACCGGACGACCTGAAGCGTCTTGAAGAGCAGTGACGTGCGCTTCCTGAAGACCTCCTCGCCGTTGCGCTTCCCGCTACGGATGTCCTCCGGCAAGGTGATGGGGCCGATCTGAGTGCACTCGATATCCGCATCCGAGGTGTCTTCCGCCACCCCGACGGCCCCGGAGATCCCGCCCGTCTTGGCCCGGCTCAGATAGCAGGCGACCCCGGGGAGATCCTCGTCCAGAAAGACCTCGACGACGATCTTGTCGTTCGGTCCCATGAACTTGAACTTGGTCCCCACGCTGCCGATGATGTCCGCCGCGGCTGAATGGGCGAGCACCATCGCGATCAGGGCGATCAGGGCGATGAGCCCGAAGCGCGCGCCATGTACGAGTGTTGACGAGTGCATTTGCGGACCAATCCTCTGCTGCGTCTTCGGGTCTCGCCGCCTTGTTCGATCCGATCCGGTCAGCGACTGGCGTTGGGTTCGGGGCCGAACAGCCGATCGAATTCCCGACGGCTGCGCGTCAAGGCGTCCTCGATGGAGACCCCGAGGAACCAGTTACCGGTGATTGCGAGCCGACTGCCGGCCAGCGCCTGATCGATCCGGGCCACCACGCAAGCGTGACCGGCCCGCAGGGCCGGCAGGCGGTTGTGGGTTTCCCCCTGTGCGGCGATGTGCCGCGGATCGACGCCGAGTGCCGCGCAGGCGACAGTCACCTGTTCCTTCGGACACAGTTCGCCGGGACGGAAATGAAAGGCAAACCCGCGATAAGTGCTGTCCGGAAGGAAGTCGCGCGACACCGCCGAGTAGAAGCTGCCGCCGACCGCAATCAGGCCTGCCAGGGGCGGCAGTTGCAGGTCGCTGACGCGGAAGGCGAGGGTCAGTGTCTCGATTTCCGCCATGGCGATGGCGGCGATCGTCTGCCGTGCGGCGGCGAAACCGGCCGGCAGCAGTCGGGCGGCCTGGTCCGGCGGGACCGCCAGCGTCAAATAGGCGCAGGTGAGCGCGGTGCCATCGCCCAGGTCGATCCGGAAACCGTCCGCAGTGGGGGTGACGGCGGCGACGTTCACCCCGGTGCGCACCTCAATGCGCTCCTGGGCCGCAATCGCCCGGGGAATGCTGGACAGTCCATTCGCGAAGGTGAAGGCCTTGATGACGTCCTTGCGGCGCGGCTTGCGCCGGAACAGGGCCTCCGCGGGATAGTCGTCCGCGTCCTGGCAGATCACCGCCTGGAAGGCGTGGCGCAGCAGGTCACGATAGTTGCGTCGACCCAGGACCCGACTGTAATAGTCGGCGACCCGCTGTCCCTCCTTGGGGGTGGTAAAGAGGCGCGGCAGCGAGACCGCGGCCTCCAGTGGATGCAGGGCGGAGCCGATGGTGCGGCGCTTGCCGTCTTGCCAGAGCCGGTAGCCGACCTTGGTCTTGGTCTGGACCGCGGCGGTCAGACCCAGATCGTCCATGATGCCGAGCAGGTTGCCGTAACTGTTGAAGCAGGTGTGGCTGCCGGCCTCGGTCCAGAACCCATCGAGTCCCGCGAACGGGTGAGTCTTGATGCAGCCGCCGACGCGTTGAGACGACTCCAGCACCAGGGTGCCGAGTCCGCGCCGGGCCGAAAAATGGGCGGCACCCAGCCCGCTGATGCCGGCGCCGATCACGATATGGTCGAAGTCCTTGGTCATCTCGATTGCTAATCCAACTGTGGATCGGTATTGCCTTCGACCCGTGGTTCGACAGGTGCCAGGCTGAGGTAACTGATGTCCGGTTCCGGGGTGGGCGTGGGTGGAGGCGCGCAGTCCGCCAGGGTCCACTGATCACCCGGCACTAGGCTGAGATAACTGATGTCGAGGTCCGGTCCGCCGCCGACCGGTGGTTCCTCCAGATGACCGCCTTGTGGAGTCAGGGACAAATGCTCGGTGTCGATGGTGCGCACCCGTGCGGGTGCGTCCGCCGCGGTCATCGCGTCGTCGCTGTCCGGTCCACTCGGACCCTCCACTCGGGCGATGGTCAGCGTGGCCCCGGCGTGAGCAAAAATCTTCTCGAAGCGGGTTGCGGTGGCGAAATCAACGGCGCGCTTGACGATGACGGGCCGGCCGGTGAACAGACGCTCCGTGCCCTTGTCGGTCAGCTTGAAGACCGCGCGCAGGCGCCGCCGGACTTGCTCAGGGTCGGCGCCTGGTGCGATCAGACCCAGGTAACTGAGATCGAAGCGTTCGTCGGACATGGTTCCACTCGCTCTTGGCAGCGCGCCCCTGCCGTCATCGCGCCAACGGGCCATACCGAAGGTGCGCATCGGCAGCCTGGGATAGGGCCCGCTGGGGCGGATCGACGCGGAACGCGCTTACTCGATCGTTTTGCTCAGGCTGACGGCCCCGCGGACATCACCGACAGCATAACCGCGCGCCCGGTCTTCTGGATAGGCTTGATCCAGTGCGGCGACGACTTCCGGGGTGATTGAACTGCCGTGACAGGCCAGACAGGGTTCACCGGTTGGAATCGCTTTCATGAAGCGGAACTGCTTGACCCCGTCGCTTTGTACCACTTCAGCGAAGGCCATGGTATCGACCGGCTCGCCCGCCGCCTGGCGTTGATCGAAACGGGTCAGGGCCTGCTGTTCCCAGGCGTCCGGTGTGTCGAGCTGCGGATTGCGCGTCTTGAGACTGACGCGTCCGACCGCCCAGCCGGACCGGGCGGCGATGTCGGCCGCGATGGCCGGTGCGCGGGCCTGGCAGACGCTGACCGCTTTGGTCGGCCCGCCGGCCTTCATGGCGGCCTCCAGCTCACCTTTCAGGGTGCCGGCGAACTCCTTGACAAGTGACTTGGCTTCCTCGGCCAACGGGTTTGCGGCGGGCGCGGCAGCCGTCGGCGCCATTGGCGCCGCGGGGGACTCCGCGGCGAGTGCCCCGGCGGCAAACAGGGTGGCGATCACGCTGAGCAGGGTGTGGGTCATGAGAAAACTCCATTGTGTCGATAGGGTTGATCAAGGTAGTTTGAGACAGCGGTGGAGTGTGACTGGTTCTGGCTACCGGGGCTTTGCGGAATCTCATGCGGCGGGTGTCGCGGCTGCACGTGGTCATCGCGTCGGGGCGGGTTGCAAACCCGCCCCTACACCAAGGTCAGGTCTGGACACCAGGTCCCAGGGGTATAATCCGCTCACGGCTTCGCCGCGGCGGGATGCGCTTCAGTCCCCGCCCGGAAGTTGCCGCCACCCCACGGGAGTAGCGATGCACGCCATATGCGGTTGGATAGGGCAGATCGCCGACGCTCCGGCCTCGGATCGCATCCTCGAGCGGATGCTCAGCCGCTGCCGCGGCGGTGCACCTGACATCAAGGGTGCTGGTCTGATCCGCGACCTGAGCGGACATGCGGCAACCCTGGGCGGAGCTGGGCAGGTCCATGCGGACGGGGCGCTGGTGGTCTGTCTCACCGAGCCGGTCATGCTGTCGGCTGATTCCGCGCCGACCGTGCCGGCAGACGCGGAGGCGGTGGCCCGACGCTATCACGCCCAGGGCGATGCGCTGCTGCGCCACTGTCACGGCAGCTTCGGTCTGGTGGTCATGGATTTGCGCCGCCGGAAGATCCTGATGGCCGTGGATCGGGCCGGCATCAGGCCGCTCTATTTCCGGCGCAGCGGTGCGGGCGTGGTCTTCGCCAGCCGACTGTCCGCGCTGCGCGAGCTCCCCGATTTTCAGGCGAACCTGAGTGACCAGGCCCTGTTCGATTATCTGTACTGTCATGTCGTCCCGAGTCCGGGCACCATCTACCAAGGCGTTGAGAAGCTGCTGCCGGCCCAGGCCATCGATCTCGGTCCGCTGGGTCGACATGCGTTTTTTTATTGGCAGATGCCGTATCGGGACGACAACCCGGCCGCGCTGACCGATCTCAAGCGCGAATTTCGCGGGCTGCTGCCCCTGGTGGTGGAGCGGGCCGCGGCGGCTCCCGGACCCGACCCGACCGCGGTCGGCTGTTTCCTGAGCGGCGGTACCGATAGTTCCACCGTCGCCGGTACGCTGCGCCAATTGCGCGGTGCACCGGTGCGCACCTACTCGATGGGATTTGCCGCGGCGGGTTTCAACGAGCGCGATGATGCGCGTCTTGCGGCTCGCCACTTCGCAACGCACGCGCGTGAATACCAGGTCCAGCCGCAGGAGTTGCTCGAGGCCATTGCGCTGGTGGCCGCCTATTGCGATGAGCCCTTCGCCAACGCATCCATCGTGCCGGCCTATTTGTGCGCCCGCTATGCCCGGGCCGACGGCATGGAGCGCTTGTTGGGCGGTGACGGCGGTGACGAGATTTTCGGCGGCAATACCCGCTATGCCACCCAACAGCTTTTCGAGATCTACGCCAATGTACCCGGCTGGCTGCGTCGCGGGCTGGTCGACCCGCTCGCCGGCATTCCGGGTCTGAGTGCCGTTCCCGGACTGCGCAAGTTCAAGCGCTACGTGGAGCAGGCCCGCATCCCCTTGCCGGATCGTCTGGAGACTTACAACTTCCTGCACCGTACGCCGCTTGCCGAAATCTTCGACCCCGGCTTCCTCGCGCGGGTCGATCCGGACGCGCCCTTGGCGAGTCAGCGCGCCTGTTACGAGCGCACCGCCTCTTGTGCCATCGTCAACCGGATGATGCATCTCGACCTCAAGATCACCCTGGCGGACAACGATCTGCGTAAGGTCAGCCAGGCCTGCGAACTGGCGGGGATCGACGTCCGTTATCCGCTGCTCGATGAGCGTCTGATGACCTTCGCGGCCGGGGTACCGCCCCAGATCCAACTCAAGGACAACCAGTTGCGCTGGTTTTTCAAGGAGGCGTTGGCCGATTTCCTCCCGCCCGCGATTCTCACCAAGAAAAAGCACGGCTTCGGCGTGCCGATCGGTTTGTGGCTGGCCGAGTACCCGCCGCTCAAGGCCCTGGCAGTGGACAGCCTGGGTACCTTGCGTGAGCGCGGCATCATCAATCCCTCCTATATCGACTGGCTGCGCGCCCGGCACGCGGGCGAGCACGCGGGCTATTACGGCGTCATGCTGTGGGTGCTGGTCATGCTGGAGCAGTGGCTGCGCGCCCATGGCCATACATCCTGAGCATTCCGGCGCGATACCGCCGACGGGGGGCTCCCTGGCGCCGCGGCCGGGGGCGGTCCATGGCGCTCGGTCCAGGATCAATCCTGGACCCGCGGGTGGTTCCTACGGGCGCTGGACCGAACCGCTGAAACGTCACAGATATCTGATCCTGCTCCTGGTGCTGGTCTGCGTCCTGATTGTGCAGTCGGTTGATCGGCGTCTGGTCGGCGTGACCGCCATCGCGGAGTTGCTCGTGATGATCTCGCTGGCCGCCATGGTGCTGGTGGTGTTCGAGGGACGCCGGGGTCGGCTCGCGGCCCTGTGGTCCGGGGTCATGGTGGCCGCCCTGGGCGGGGCGCGCTATCTCTTGCCGGCGGTTTCCCATCCCGGACTCGAAGTGCTGCAGCAGGTGCTGTTGATGTGTTTTCACGGCTGGGCCGCGGCGCTGATTCTGCGCGACGTCTTCCAGCAGGAGCGGATTCGTACGGACGACGTGCTCGGAGCCGTGAGCGGCTATCTTCTGGCCGCCGCCGCCTGGGCGAACCTCTATGCCGTCTTTGAGATCCTGTTCCCCGGCTCCTTCACCATCAGCCCCGACCTGAAGGCCCAGTTCAGCGACCTGCGGGGGCGCCTGGCCCTGTTCACCTACTTCAGCCTCGCGACCATTACCTCGGTCGGCTATGGCGACATTGCGCCGGCACGCGGACCCATGACCGCCTTCGCCATGCTCGAAACCGTGTTTGGCCAGTTTTATATCGCCGTCGTCGTCGCGCAACTCGTCGGCCTGCGCTTGGCGCAAGGGACGCGGGGCAATGGCGGCCGGTGAGGTGGGTGTATCGTCGCCAGCGCCGCGGAAAACCGCCAATCTCGGTGCGACTTCAGTCGCACCGACATCCAATCCGATGGTGGGTGGTCACCGGCCGCGCCGGGGATCAGGTCGCCCGCCGGCGTGAGGCCGCGATGTCGGTCCGGCCGAAGTCGTCGCCCCAGCCCTTTTAACGTGTCACTTTCGGTCTACCACGGCGGCGGCGAGCAACTTTGCGGTCGAGACATGTGGTTTCCCTTTGAATTTAGTGCGCGCGGTTGGCGGTTTCTTCGGACCTCGCGTCGTCTTCGAGAAGATACGCAGATCAATGCAGCTGGCGAGCCACAGCAGCGCCACGCAAAACTGATCCGGCGTGGCGTGGGCGAACGGTTGCCATTCGTGCTCGGGAACGAACAGGTTCATTCCGGTCATGGTCGCGGCAATCTCGCCCGTCATGTAGTATTCCGAGATCGTTTGATCGATGTCCAGGGTGGGATGAGTGGCACGTAGCGCGGCCATGATGACGGCATAGAGATTGAAAGCGACCAATCCCAGGCAGAATCCGAATAGTGCCGCTTGCGGATAACCCAACGGTACCCGCCAGCATCGGCTCAATCACCTGCCGTACCCGCGGTTCGCGCAGCTTGTCGGCCAACTGATCCAGGTGGGTCACGCGGTTGACGATCAGACATTCCTTGGCCTCGTCGATCAGTTCCAGGGTGATCGGTCGGCCCCGGTCGCGCCCGGCGGGCCGATCGAAACAGGCTTCATAGGCCAGGGCATTGACCAGCCAGGGCTGTCCCCGGGTCAGCTCCCAGACTCGCGCCACGGCCGCGGGGGTGAAGACCTGCCCGGTCTCGGTGGTGTGCTCCTGCAGCAGTGTATTGACCTCGGCGGCTGTGAAATCGCCCAGACGCAGCGACTTGGCCTTGATGTTGAAGGCGCTGCCGCCGGTAATGACCGCCGCCTCGGCACTGGAGTGGATGCGGTAATCGCGCAGGTCGCGCACCCCGCACAGGATGACGGTCTGGGGAAAATGGTGCGGCCGTTGCTCATAGTCGGCACGCAACTGCCGCAGCAATGAGATCAGGGTGTCGCCGACCAGGGCATCCACCTCATCGAGCAGCAGCACCAGCGGTTGAGTGGATTGGGCACACCAGCGCGTCAGAAAGGACTCCAGGCCGACCAGGACGCCCGGTCCCAGCAGAATTTCACGGGCCAGGGGCGCGGCCGCGGTATCCCCCAGGCGCCAGGCGGCACTGTTGGCAATGGCCTGCACCACCGCGGCCATCCCGGCCTCGACCCGCTCGCGCCGCCTCAATGTTCACATACAAGGCCCGATAGCGGCCAGCCTGGTTCAGATACTCCATCAGGGCCAGCAAACAGGTGGTCTTGCCGGTCTGACGCGGAGCGTGGAGCAGGAAGTATTTTTTCTGGTCGATCAGCGTCAGCACCGCGTCCATGTCCCAGCGACCGAGCGGCGGCAGGCTGTAGTGGTCTTCGGGCCGGATCGGACCTTCGGTATTGAAAAAGCGCATGGAGCACCTCGCAATCGACGGCTCTTGCGGAGCATATAGCCTTCGTACCTGATATCCGGACAGACACTCGTGTAGGGGCGGGTTTAAAACCCGCCCTTACGTCCGACTATCACGTCAGCCCGGCGGCATCGACCCGCAGGGTCAAGCTGGCTGAACCCGCGGCGCGCTCGACCGCCTCATAGGACCCGGCCGGCAAGACAAACAGCAAATCTTGGGCCGTTTGCTGCAACTCATCCGCCGTCGCGACCGTCGTCGGCGCGCGCAAATCCACCCGCACGGCCAGCCAGCCCGCCGCGGTCACCTGCTCGCGCAGGGCAGCGGCATTGGTTGCCGCCGCGTCGCCGGGCGCCGTCAGCCCGGCCGCGGCCTGGCCCTGGGCCAGACTCAGAACCAGCAGCAAACACAAGGTAAAAAGCGCCGCGCGTTGACCGCGCGGCCCCGGATGCCGACGGAGCAGTTCGGGAATCATCTGTATTTCTTTCCTTCGGGGACGGTTGACAGGTGCGGTCGGACACTGGCACGGTTGCGCATTCGTGTTCAATCGCCCCCGGTAAGTTCTCGCCAACGCTAAAGGTGGCTTCCTTATCCGGCAATCGCCTAACGCATCAAAGGCGACCGTCTCAGGCCCCACTGAACTGTACGTTCTCAAACACCAGCGAGGGCGTCAGCAGCGAGGCATAGGGGAAGGGGTCGTTGCCCACCTCGACCAGGCTCGCGAACAGTCCCGGCAGGCTGCCGGTGACGATCATACCGACCACGGGCTCGGCGATCTCGCCGCCGCGGATGATATGGCCGTTGAGTCCCTGCGAAAACGCGCCGGTGGTCGGGTCGGCGTTGCCGCCGGCCCAGCCGGTGACCAGGATGCCGTCGCCGACCGCGCGCACCAGCTCGGCCAGACCGCGTGTGCCGGGCTGGACGATTTGATTGGAGGGCTCGCCGGTGGTGATGGGAAGCCGGGCCTTGGCGCCGTAATAGGTGTCGGCATAGACGGCTTTGGGGCGACCCTGTTCAACCAGGACCAGGCGGCGGGCCGCGATGCCCTCCCGGTCGTAGGGGCGCGATGCCAGTCCGCGCGGGCGCAACGGGTCGTCGACGATGGTGAGTGTGTCGCTGAAAGCCGGTGTATCGATCAGCGCCGGCCAGAAGGACTGGCCCTGCTGGATGTTGGCCGCCGTGGCGGGCGCGAGCAGGTCCCGGATCAGCGTGATCGCCGCCCGCGACTCGACCACCATCGTGGTCTTGATCGTCGGCCCCTGGCGACTCCCCAGGCGCGCTCGCGCCCGTGCGAGCGCCCCGTCGGCGATGCGCTGCGCGCTCGGCAGATCGCCCAGGAGCAGACAGCCGGCACCATCGCCGCCCTCCGCGCGGCGCTCGCTCTGCTGCGCGTCCGTGCCCGCGTCACGCCGGGACAGATTGACGCCCAGCGTCACGGTGGTCTTGGCGTAGCTGCTGCCGAAGCCATTGGAGCTGGCGCTCGCGATCTGGACCTGGCTGTCCTCGGCGGAGCTGGTGGCGGAGATCAGGCGCGGCTCGGCATGGACCAGGGCGTCTATCTCGCGACACCACGCGAGTCGCTGCGCGCTGTCCAGGCGAGCGATCGCCGGGTCTTGTAGTTGCAGGGCGTCGCCCCTGTCGGCGGTGGACAACAAGGTCGGCGGCGTGATGTGCCGGTCGGGGTCCGCCTGGAGTTGGCGGGTCAGCGGCACGGCCTCGCGGATGAAGTCGCGCAGCCGGGGTTCGCGCAGGTCGGTGGTGGAATAGACCCCATAGCGTCCGCCGACATAGCGCTTGATCTCGAGTGCGCGCGTGGTCGCCTCCGAGACCGTCTCCGGTTTACCGTCGCGGAACTGTAAGCTCACGCCGCGCTTCTCGACGGCCGTCGCCCAGGCGTCGTCGGCCCCCGCCGCGCGGGCCATCTCCACCGCCTGTCGCGCACGCGCCGGCAGCGTCTCGGGAGCAAGCCCCGCGCTCTGGGTTTGGGTGTTCTGCTCAGACATTCTCGCCTCCCACGGTCATGCGCGAGACCAGGGCGGATGGCATCCCGATGGAGACCGGCACGTTCTGACCGCCCTTGCCGCAGGTCCAGCCGCCGGGGTCGAGCTTGAAGTCGTTGGCGACCATGGTGATGCGCTTGAGCGCCTCGGGGCCGTTGCCGATGAGGTTCACATCCTTGATCGGGGCGGTGATCTTGCCGCCCTCCACCAGCCAGCCGTTCTTGACGTAGAAGGTGAAATCGCCGGCCCCGATGGCGACCTGACCGCCGGTGAAGGACTCGGCGATGATGCCGCGGTCGATGGCGGCGACGATCTCCTCGCGCGTATGGGGGCCGTTCTCCATGAAGGTCGTCGTCATGCGCGGCATGATGGGGAAGCGATAGGATTCGCGCCGACCGGAGCCGACGTGCGCGAGGCCGTCGCGATCGAGGCCGTAATGGCGGGCCGAGATGGTGTCGTGCAGACAGGACTTGAGGATGCCCTGCTCCACTAGGGCCGCCCGGCCCGTGGCGTTGCCCTCGTCGTCCATGTTGAGCGTGCCAAGCTCGTGCGGCAGGTTGCCCTGATCGACCACGTTGACGAAGGGCGCGGCCACCGGCTTGCCGATCATGTCGGAGTAGATGCTGGTGCCGATGCGGTTGAAGTCGGCCTCCATGCCATGCCCGATCGCCTCGTGCAGCAGCACGCTGCTCGCGCCCGCGGCCAGCATGACGGGCATCTCGCCGGCCGGCGGCCGCTTGGCATCGAACAGCACCAGGGTGCGCGCGACCACTTCGTCCACCTGCGCTTTGAGACGCTGATTGGTGTAGAAAGTCAGGCCGTCCCGCGCCCCGAGCGAACCCAGGTTGCTTTGGGTCTGGGCGCCGCGCTTGGCCGTGACCATGAGCCCCAGCAGGACGCTGGGCCGCCGGTCGACGAGCAGGCGCCCGTCGAGGGTCGCGATCAGCACCCGTTCGTCGGTATCGGTCAATTGCACCGTGACCTTGTCGATGGCCGGATCGGCGGCCCGTGCCATGGCCTCGACTTTCTGGATCAGCGGCAGCTTCTGGTCGAGCCCGACCGCGGACCAGGATTGGCGGGCGCCGGCTGGGTGAGGTCCGTGGCGTTGGGTGTGGCGCCCAGGAACCTGGGAAGAGCAACACTCGCAAGACCGGCGGTGCCGGTGGCGAGGAACTGGCGTCAGTTCATGGGCATCGGCTCCCTGGGGCCGCTTCAGGATTGAGGTTTGTCGGCAGTCATGATGCTCAATGCCACTCCCGTGGTCCGTTTGGGCAAGACGGGTGCATCGGTGAGCAGGAGCGTCGTGCCGGGCGTGAGGAGCGCGTAGAGGGCTTTGGCGAATTGCGGCGGCAGATGGATCCGGTCGAGCCGATGAGTCGCGGACAGCGACTGCCCGCGCTCGTCGGTGTGGCCGGGAATGCCGACCGCGGTCCAGCGATGGGCGGGGGCGTTCTTAGCGATCGCGCTCTTACCCTCGCCCCAACCGTCCTGCATGATGAACGCATGGGTGCCGGGTGCGACGCCGGACTGATCGATGGTGAGCTTCGCGCGACCGATCTCGACCCCGTTGCGATAGACCAACACGCGCTGGTCCGCCCGGCTCATGACGATGGACACGGGTCCCGTGGGGGCGGCCTCGGGTCGCCAGCGATACGACTCCAAGAAGCCCAACCGCGGCAGCTTTACCGGCTGCCCGGTGTGGGCATCCACTGGGGCCAGACCCGCCGGGTGCACCACCTCGGTCGGGTCCGCGCGCTGATCGGCGATGACGACGGTCATGCCCTTGGGCGATACGGCGAACAGGCGGCGCGCAAACTCGGTGGGGAGATGCACGCAGCCGTGGGACGACGGGTAGCCCGGCAGCCCGCCGGCATGCAGCGCCACGCCGCTCCAGGTCAGCCGGTGCGTATAGGGCATGGGCGCGTTGTTATACAGCAATTCCCGGCGAAGGGTTCCCAACCAATTGATTTAAAAAGATTCTGAATTTTTTCGCAACAAAATTAGCAAGAAAGACACCTTACTTTTCAGTAAGTTGGCGTTCACCGGGAACTGCTGGTTGTTATAGGTCTTGGAGCGGTGGTCGGCATCCTTCTCCAGGACGGTGAAAACACCGGTGGGCGTCCCATAGCCGGGCTTCCCGGTGCTCACGCTCGATACGCCGATCCGAACTCCGTTGCGGTAAACATAGGCCCGCTGCTCGGCGAGACTGACGACGACCACGATGGGGCCTGACGGGATCGCACCGCCCTGCCACTTGAATTGACCGGGTTTCAGATCCTGTGGGGGCGTTTCTGCGGCCCGCGGTGTCGGGTCGCCCCAGGACGGAGCGGCGAAGACCGACGCCGGCGAAAGGACAAAGAGCGTTGCCAAGGCGAGCGAGCGGATGCCTTGCTTGGGTCGCGAGAGATGCTTGATCATGGGAAATCCTTGAAAGACGGCAGGACGGCCGGGGTGCAGTTGACCGCCCCGGCCCATGAAGCGGCGCTACTTGCAATCGAGCATGGTCACGTCGACGATGGATTTGTAATGCCCGTTCGTGGTGCGCACCGTGACGCAATGTGAGCCCTTTTTCCAATTCGTATAGGAGCTGTCACCCCCTTTGCTGCCGGACGCGTAGGTGTAGCCGCGGGCTTGCAGTTCGGACTCACCGCCGGCGGCCCTGGCTCCGACCAAGTCCTGAAGCTCCTGCGCACCGCCCGCCCCCGCGCTGGCCTGGCTGGCGCTGCCGTGCTTGCTCATCTCGTTGATGGCGATTCCGCCAGCGACCGCGGCGGCTGTGCCGATGGCGAGCTTCTCGGCCGTCCCCAGCCCCTTGGGCTTGGGACCGCTGTACTCGGCGGCGGTCACATGGCGATTCTTGACCTCGCAGGTCCAGGGGTGCTTATCCCCGTCCACCTTGGTCAGACCCTGCACCTTGAAATGCAGCGCCGTGTCGTTGAGGCGCTCTGCAGTGGCATCGCGCAGGTCGCTGAGCTTATATTCGCTGCGGATGCGGCTCTCGCAATCGCGGATCGCGTCTTTTTCGTCGTAGGCCAGTGCGGCGCCGGGGACAGCCAGTGCGAGTACCAGCAGAAGGTTGGCGCGGGCTGGGAAGCCATGAGTCTGATGCATCGTGGATTCGCTCCGAGTGGGGAACTGTAATGGGTCGCTGGCCAGGACGCGTCTGAACAGCGGGCTAGGGCTGATAGGAGGATTCGCGCAGGTAGCGCCCGGCCACCCGGCCCTTGGGGACCGAGCCGATCATCTTCATCCGGATTTTCAGGTCATATAATGTTGGTCGGGATTGTAAGGACCACCCACACACGCGGCAACCGGTTTTCTCCGGCCGGCTTTCCCGACGGCCGCGCTCCCCCGCTCGATCGACACGTCCGCAAGGACCGGTGTCATGTCTGTCAGGTCAACGGCCGAAAGATCGTTTATGTGAAGTGGAGGGGCTGAAGCGGCGAGTGCTCATCACCGCGGCTGCTTGGCGCCCACCGCCAATGGCAGAAAGAGCGTCATCGGCGAGTCAGGCAGGGGGATAAACCCGTGGTGAATGGCGAAGGTCGAACGGTCGTGCTCCGTCGAGAGCGGAACGACCTGTCAACGCAAGATTCAAATGTCCGCTTCCGCGCAAGTTAGAAATGTCCGGTATCTGTCCCTTTTGGCGTAAAACATCCGCCGTCGGCCCGAATCCTGGCGGCGACGTGCGCGATCAGGCGCGGCCCGGCTTCCTTTCCTACTGCCCGTGCGACGGCGGGAGCACCGCGGACCTTACGGGTCGGAACCGATGGTCTCGATCCTGTCGGTAGCTCCATCGCGCGCCGGCCGGGTTGGCCCGCCGGTGGTCCGCCGGCTCCCGCTCACGCGCCGGGCAGGTCGGGCAGTCCTTGCAGGACGGCGGGATTGGTTTGACGGAGGCGTTCTTCGGCCAGCCGCCGCTGTCCGCGCCGCGTCGGGGCGCTGGTGCTGCGG